>ERZ773143.262-NODE-262-length-64724-cov-17.356863_pt1 | contig 64724 bp, 58 predicted proteins | sample MGYA00580852_ERZ773143 | MGnify/ENA primary metagenome ERZ773143 (study PRJEB29015, sample SAMEA2737853) | human gut metagenome | biome: human gut; feature: human-associated habitat; material: faeces | place: China | collected 2012 ... | reverse complement strand
TTATATGTTGGTATGAATATCAAGGATACCGCAAAAGAAGTAAAAGTTCCGGTTAGCTTAGCAGCAGGAACAGAGGTAAAGGATTTATACAGCGGTGCTACATATACTGTAGGAAGTGATAAAACAGTTGCTGTTACAATTCCGGCAGCAAAGGATGGTGGAACAGTCATTCTTACTGAGGTGAAGAAAACAAAAGACCCGGGCAAGACAGATCCAACACCGGAAAAGGTTTCTGCAACATTAATTACTCTTGATAAGAAAACTGCAGGTAAACAGCAGAATGACACTAAAAAAGCAGCTCCAAAGAGTGGCGATGACAATGAAGCAGCTACATATGTATGCTTACTCGGACTTGCAATGGTTGCAATCACAGCAGCTACATATCGCAAGAAGAGAGCTTGCAACTAAAACAGCTTTTAAACTAAACATTTTATAAACCTCTTAGATGCCGCACCTTCGGGTGCGGCATTTACTATAAATTGGGAAAGAAGTTATATTGCTATCATTGCTTTAAATATATTATAATAAAAAAATAACAGCAAAGGCTGTCAAGGAGAATAATATGAAAAGCACAGCGTTTGATATGGCTATGGTGGCATACAGACAAAATGATATGGAGAGCGCATTTCGTCAGTTTCTGTCGCTGGCAGAGGCGCAAGATGCAGATGCAATGAATATGGTAGCAAATATGTTTGAAAGAGGCCAGGGCACATACAGAGATCCCGGGCGAGCAGTGTTTTGGTGGAAGAAAGCGGTGGAGCTTGGAAATGTGGATGCACTTGCCGATTACGGACAGTATCTGGTCGCTACCTTTTTTGATGGCAAGGAGCAGAAGCTTGGTGCAGGGTATCTGGTTACTGCGACGGAGCGTGGCAACAACAGGGCAGGAGAGAGCCTTGTGGAGTTTGCCCTTAAAAATAACGATGCCGGAGTCAAAGTATACAGGACAGCAGCCGAGTACTGCGACAGGGCTATTGCCTCTGCGACAGATTCTTATCTGCGTACACAGTATGTGCAGAAAAAGGGTATGCTTAAATATAAGCTCAGACAGCACAGGATTGGAAACAATTATGTATATCTGGCAGCGGTATTTTCGACAATAGGAGCAGTATTGCTCATGATAGCATCAGTGGATTTGTTTCTTGAGCTGCATATGGAGTTTCGTGATATGTTTAAGCTGTTTTCGTATAGTAAAATGATACCGTGGGAGGCAGATATAGCGATGTTATTTGGTGCGATGCTTTTATTTACGTTCGGCAAGGTAACAAATAAGCTTCATGTGGCGAGCTTTTTGCAGCTTCTTGCATCTGTATTTGCAGTGGCAGTTGTTGCCATGCACTTTATCTGTGTGATAAATGATGGCAGGGTGTGGTATGACAAGCTGCTGTGGTATGTGGTGCTTGTTGTCATTCCGCTTATGCTTGGAAAGCTGTTGGGTGAGATTCTGAGAAAGATTATCGGTATACAGTAATAGTTTCGAGATGACTTAAGCGATGTAAGACATTTAATGTGTAAAATAATATTTCGATATGTAACCGGAGGAGAATGAGCATGACTCTGCAACAATTAAAATACGTGGTGACAGTGGCAGAATGCGGCAATATAACAGAGGCTGCAAAGCAGCTTTTTGTCTCGCAGCCCACTGTGACCAGCGCTATACATGACCTGGAAAAAGAGATGCAGATAGTTATTTTCATCAGGACAAACAAGGGAGTGATACTATCAGAAGATGGTGAGAGATTTCTCGGTCATGCCAGACAGGTGCTCGAGCAGGTAGATCTCATAGAGGGGATCTACAAGGATGATGTGGTGAGTAAGCCACACTTTGCGGTATCGTGTCAGCATTATTCCTTTGCGGTGAATGCATTTGTGGATGTAATCAGAGAGTTTGATGCATATCAGTATGATTTTACCATCAGGGAGGAGCAGACTCACGAAATTATTGAGGATGTCACGAATTTAAAGAGTGAGCTGGGAGTCATATATCTAAGCTCCAAGAATACGGAGGTGCTTTCAAAGATGCTAAAGCGTAATGAACTCGAGTTCACAGAGCTTTTTACAGCCACACCGCATGTATTCATATGTGACAGTCACCCGCTTGCTTCAAAAAAGAGCATCACGATGGATGATCTGCAGGACTATCCGTACCTGACGTATGAGCAGGGAGAGTACAATTCACAGTATTTTTCGGAGGAGTTTGTCAGCACTCTTGACAGCAGAAAGAATATCAGAGTCAGAGACAGAGCTACACTTTTTAATCTGATAATTGGCTTAAATGGCTACACAGTGTGCTCAGGAGTGATTTCCGCTGAGTTGAATGGAAGGAATATTATATCAAAGCCACTTGATGTGGAGGAGTATATGAGGATAGGCATTATCAGCAGAAAGGGTGTGGTACTCTCACGATATGCAAGGGAGTATATCGAAGCATTGAAGGCGCACTGTATGTGACATTGCAATAATATAATATGATTATAGGGTCAAAAGATATCATCGATGCATGCTTGCATGCAATTCGATGTATACCTTAGTGTCCCACAATATATAAGGTCTAAATATATACAAACATTTGGTACAAGGAGCATAGCATGTATGATAGTATAATAATAGGAACAGGTCCTGCCGGACTGTCGGCAGCCCTGAATTTAAAAACATATAAAAAGGATTTTATTTGGTTTGGTTCGAAGAACCTAAGCGAAAAGGTGCAAAAGGCAGAGAAAATCACAAACTATCCCGGATTTCCACAGATAAGCGGACAGGAGCTGTTTGAACGCTTTGACGCTCATAGGAGAGCTGCGGGAATTGATATAACAGAAAAGACTGTGACCAATATCATGCCTGCAGGAAACGGCTTTATGGTGCTTGCAGACAATGAGATGTATGAGGCAAGGACTCTCATACTTTGCATGGGTGTGATGTCTGCAAAGCAGCTGGACAGGGAGGATGAGCTGCTTGGAAAAAGGCTCAGCTACTGTGCCACCTGTGATGGCATGTTTTACAAGGATAAAAGGATAGCTGTCATATGCAATGACAAAAAGTATGAGCATGAGGTGAAATATCTTGCGGATCTTGCGGCAGAGGTATTGTATTTCCCAGCCTATAATGACAGTGAAATAGAGCTTCAAAATGTAAAGATATCAAAGGATGCACCTATAGCATTAATCGGTGACTCATTTGTGGAAGGAATTACGCTTCGAAGCGGAAAGACTGAGAGCGTAGACGGAGTATTCTGCCTCAGGAACGCCATCGCACCATCAAAGCTTATGCCGCAGCTTGAAATAGAAAACGGACATATATTGGTGGATAGAGCCCAACAGACAAATGTAGCAGGCTGTTTTGCGGCGGGAGACTGCACGGGCAGGCCATACCAGTATACGAAGGCTGTCGGAGAAGGAAATGTGGCAGCACATTCGTGTATACAATATCTTAGTAAATCAGAAAAATAATATAGTATTTTTTTAGAATCCCGGAATCAATTCTATAATCTTTTTGATTCGATAAGCACACTCACACATGCTGTAGACACACTTACAGACAACTGCATATCGGAATAACCGCAAATGAGGAGCGCTGCCAGAAGCTGCTTTTAAAGCACGGACTTATGAAGGAAAAGCAGCTTGATGTGGTGCTTGATCCGTATGCGATGACAGAGGCAGCGACTAAGAAGAACAAGGCAAAGGTCGGTTAAAGGCAATTACAGCCACTTACCATTGAGAAGATATTGATTTCTCTCAGCTCCAACTGAGACAAATTGTATTTCGTGTCTTAGCATGTCCTCAAGGAAGTTTATGTAGCGCTTAGCATTTACAGGCAACTCATCATATGACCTGCAATTTGATATATCGGTTTTCCACCCCGGCAGCATTTTGACTACCGGGGTATATTTTTCGAGATTTTCGGTGGGGTCAAAGACGTTTGTTACAGCATTTTTATACTGATATCCTGTGATAACAGGAATCTGATCCATGATGCTCAGGACATCTAGCTTAGTCAGTGCGATTTTGTCAGCATGCTGGCATTTTAGACCATAGCGGCTTGCAACGGCATCAAATGGACCCACACGACGTGGTCTTCCAGTGGCAGCACCATATTCGCCCCCATACTTGCGGACCATTTCAGTCCATTCACCGTTCATAGCTTTTTCTGCGACAAATGGTCCGGCTCCAACACAGGTAGAGTATGCCTTTAGTACACCGACCACATGGTCTAATGAGGCACCGGGGATACCGGCACCTATAGGACCGTAAGCTGAGATGGTGGAGGAGCTTGAAGTATATGGGAAAATACCATAGTCTATATCCCTCATTGCACCAAGCTGTGCTTCAAGTACAACACGCTTTCCCTTTGATAGTGCATCCTCAAGGAATGCACCGGTATCTGTGATATAAGGTGCATATTTTGCAGCCTTCTGCCTGCACCATGACAAAAGAGCTGACAGAGACATAGGCTCCTGATGATAGCAGCCTGCAAGCTCAAGGTTTTTAGCTTCAAGCATGGTCTTAAGTCTGGCCTGTACATTCTCTTCGTCTAAGTGGAGTAAATCACCGAGACGGATTGTTTTTTTACGGTATTTATCGCTGTATGCATAGGCAATACCGCGTTTGGTAGAGCCGAAGGCTGCTCCGGACTTTGAAAGGCGCTCTTCCTCAAGCTCATCCTGTATTTTATGCCACGGCATTGAAATTGTGGCTTTTGTTGATAATTTCAGGTTTTTTGGTGAAACAGATATATCTTGTGTTCTGATCTGTGCAATTTCATTGGACAGATGGTTTAGGTCAATAACCATTCCGTCACCGAGCACACATACTACATCTGGGTGAAGTATTCCGGATGGAAGCAGATTTAAGACAAATTTTCCCTGTTTATTAACTACTGTGTGTCCGGCATTGTTACCACCCTGATAGCGGACTACGATATCCGCATGTTCTGCGAGAAGGTCGATGACACGACCCTTTCCCTCGTCTCCCCAGTTTATTCCTGTAACTGCTGTAAGCATGATGAATGCCTCCTTGTTTTTTGAGTTTAATATTTGGATGTTGGTGCAGAGCTTGTGCTGTCCGAAATTTGAATGGTATAAAACAAGTCTGCTTATAATGTGTATGATTCTGTTACGTGCAATATCTAAACGTCTTATCAGTTAGTATTCTTGCAAAGATGAGTCCGAGCGGCAGTGCAATGATAATCATGATTGCTGATGCAAACCATGAAACAGCATCCGAAAGTGCCATTATGCCGAAATTGTATATAGCACGATACAGATAAAGTCCCGGAACCATTATGACTATGGATGGAACAGTAAGGGATATTCTCGGATATCCGTTGTTTTGCTTGATAAATGATGCGAGAAGCCCTGCTGTGAGAGCTCCGGCAAATGCGGCAGCAGGAGCCGGCATACCTGTCAGGTCTACCAGCTCAAGCCGCAGTGAATTTGCTATGGAACCTATAAGTGCGGCTGTTGCAGCCATGGGAGCAGGGCTGTTGAACATGATTGAGAATCCAAACACACCGAAGAAGCTCATTATAAGCCTCAGGATTAGATGTAGTACGGGGCCCAGATCCAAATCTTCAAAGTCCATAGGTTTAAGCTGCAGAAGCAGCGCCATAATCCATGCAAACATCGTGGCTACCATGACTATTATTATTGCATAGGCAAGGCGTTCAAGACCTGAGCGCAAATCCAGCTTTGCCAGGTCGATTCCGCTTGTGATAAACGGAAATCCCGGAATGATAAAGAGCATGGAACAGATGTATCCGGCTTCGTGAATTGATGGTACATTGAAAGCCATTTCTGCAATTTTTAAAAATGCCGCATATATGAAGCATGAGGCAGAAATTGATACCGCTATATTTAGGAACAAAGTAAAATGATGTTTTATAAGCTTTGTACGTATGAGATTTCCGATGCCGGCTGCTACAAATGCCAGTATCATTTCAATAGGACCTCCTCCGAGCAAAAATGTGAAGGCACAGCATGCTATAGCTGCTGCAAGTCCAAGCCTTGCAGGGGAGTAAATGGCATGAATCTGTTCAATCTCATCAAGTCGCCGGTGAATTTCTTCGCCAGTCAGATGGGCTTCCTCCGTTGGAAAATTGTCGACAAACTGCTCCATGCGATAGAGCTTTGATGTGTTTACACCTGTGTTTGCTATGCTGAGTGACTGTGATATACAGTCATTTCCGTCAAAGCAGTTAAACTCGATTGACATAAGTCCGACATCCACTGTACATGTGACACCAAGTACCTTTGAGAGCCGGTTCATGGAGGTTCTCACACGCCAGGCTCCTGTGCCGCAGGAGAGCATGATGAGTCCGACACGTCCGATTACAGAGGCTTTTTCAATCAGTCCCGCCTTATCTATGAGTATATTTCCATCCTGTCTGGCATAATCATGCCAGGGGATTTCCATATGATTTTTTTCCATGATATCTGTGTAGCTGTTATCTGCCATAAATTATCGCCTCGGCCTTTTGTACATGTTTTTCAAGATTTTTTAGGAAATGAGAGCTTCGAAGGAAAATACCAATTTCATCATACCGCTTATCATTTTCCACAAGCGAGTCCTGACCGTAAAAAACATATGCCATAGGAAGCTCCTTTTCAATCTGTATCATCAGATCCCATACGGCAGAGTAAGCCTCAGCCTCAGTCTCCTTGAGTTTTACGGTATCGGGAAGCTCTCGTATCAAGAGTATTCCGTCATGCTTTACAATGACCTGCTGTGTGGGAGTCATATGCTCGGAATCATATGTGTGGCTGTAGCGGTAAGCCTGTGCGTAGTAGATATCCTTTTTGTCTGGCATATCATTGTATATCTCATGAAAATGTATATAGTTCTTGTCGTGAGATATGTGTTTATACTCGGGCAGCGGATTTCCGTGCTCATCGGTCATGATTATCGGATTTTGATGTCCGTCGGCATTGAACCTGTACGGTATGATATATGAATTGCGCAGCAAATCAAATACGGTGTTGTTGCACAGACACATAAGCAGTGCGGAAAGATCGCGGTTGGTATATGCATTGAAGAGAGCTTTAGCAAATTTTTCTGCCGGAAGTGATACATCAAATTCATCATTGTAAACCAGATTTTCATTGAAGGTTTCCATAAGCCTGTCACAGGCCCATGGATCGTTTAGTATCTTCTGAAACAGCATTTCTGTATGGTCTTCTCTTGGAAACATTGTCTTTTCACTCATTTGAAACACGTCCTTTTCTTATATATATAATCAATATTTCTCTTTTGAGCATTTATGATTATACAATTATGATTATAATAAGTAAAAAGTATAATTGATATAATTGAAATATCATATTATTATATCATTAGTATCTGTGTATTATCGGAAAAATGACCGGTAAAACGATAATAAAAAGGAGGCTTTAAATATGGATATAAATTTTGAGTACTACAAGATATTTTATTATGTTGCAAAATACTGTAATTTCACAAAAGCTGCGAGGGCACTTGGAAACAGCCAGCCGAATGTAACCCGCGCCATGAACAACTTAGAGCAGCAGATAAACAGCATACTTTTTATCAGAAATAACAGAGGTGTGCAGCTCACACCGGAGGGAGAGCGTTTGTACGCGCATGTATCTGCAGCGATGTCACAGATACTTGCTGCGGAGGAGGAGCTGTCAGACAGCACAGGACTGTCACACGGAAGCGTATCAATAGGAGCCAGTGAGACAGCTCTAAACATATATCTGCTTGACCGGCTAAAGACTTTTCACATGGCATATCCGGGTATCAGGCTTAAGATATATAATCACTCCACCCCACAGGCTATAAATGCCGTAAAAAACGGCATGATTGATTTTGCGGTGGTATCCACACCTGTCGAGGTGGAGGCACCTCTTAAGATGATAAAGCTTGGCTCGTTCCAGGAGATTCTCGTGGGTGGTACCACCTTTACTGCGCTCGGAAGTCAGACTCTGTCATTAAATGAGCTGCATAATTATCCGCTTATCGGACTGGGGCGGGAGACCATGACATTTCATTTTTTTAACAGATTTTTTATGTCACACGGACTTGAATTTGCGCCTGATACAGAGACCGCAACGACAGATCAGATACTGCCACTTGTGAAAAGTGAGCTTGGTCTTGCCTTTATGCCAAAGCCGATGGCAGAGGCTGCGATAGCAAATCGCGAGATTGTAGAGATAGCTCTGGAGGAGGAGATACCGCAGAGAAATATATGTATGGTATATGATATACATCACCCGATCAGTGCGGCAGCAAGAGAGCTTAAGAAGGTCATAACAGACAGCTCTAAGATCTGATTGGCAACCGGTGGGATACATATAGGTAACTGGCAGGTTATATATTACAGCCGGGATGTTACACATTGGCAGGTTTGTAACTTACATCTCGTTTAATACTTTGTTAAAATATAGTCAGGCAGATAAGTTATAAGAATTTATCGGCAGAGTTTTTTAGGAGTATTTTTAAAATTGGAAGGAGATTTTACACTATGGCTAACAGAATCATGTTAAACGAGACATCTTATCACGGATCAGGTGCAATCCAGGAGATTGCAACAGAGGCAAAAGCGCATGGCTTTAAAAAAGCACTGGTATGCTCTGACCCTGACTTAATCAAATTTGGGGTTACAGCAAAGGTAACAGATATCCTTGATAAGAATGGATTGGAATATGAGCTTTACTCAGAGATTAAGCCAAATCCAACAATCGACAACGTAAAGCATGGCGTAGAGACATTTAAGAAATCAGGAGCTGATTACCTCATTGCAATCGGAGGCGGCTCTTCTATGGATACATCAAAGGCAATCGGTATCATCATCGCAAACCCGGAGTTTGAGGATGTAAGAAGCTTAGAGGGTGTTGCACCTACAAAGAACCCTTGTGTTCCTATCATCGCAGTACCTACAACAGCAGGAACAGCAGCAGAGGTTACAATCAACTATGTCATCACAGATGTAGAGAGAAAGAGAAAGTTTGTATGTGTGGACCCACATGATATGCCAATCATCGCAATCGTAGACCCAGACATGATGTCATCAATGCCAAAGGGACTTACAGCATCAACAGGTATGGACGCACTCACACATGCTATCGAGGGCTACACAACAAAGGCTGCCTGGGAGATGACAGACATGTTCCATCTCAAAGCAATAGAGATTATTGCAAGATCCTTAAGAAGTGCAGTTGCCAATGAAAAAGAGGGACGTGAGGGCATGGCACTTGGAGAGTACATTGCCGGAATGGGATTCTCAAATGTAGGTCTTGGAATCGCTCATTCAATGGCTCATACACTCGGAGCTGTTTATGATACACCACACGGAGTAGCATGTGCTATGATGCTTCCAATCGTAATGGAGTACAATGCAGACTGCACAGGCGAAAAATATCGTGAAATCGCCCGTGCAATGGGAGTAAAGGGCGTAGATGATATGTCTGTAGAGGAGTACAGAAAGGCTGCAATCGATGCTGTAGCGCAGCTCTCTGTAGATGTAGGAATCCCAACAAAGCTTGAAGCTATTAAGGAGGATGACTTAGACTTTCTCGCAGAGTCTGCTCACGCGGATGCATGTGCACCTGGAAATCCAAAGGATGCAAGTGTTGAGGATTTGAAGGCTCTTTTCCGTAAGATTATGTAATTCTGCAACAGCTTACAGGGATGTAAAAATCCGGGAACTGTCAATTGACAGCATTCCCGGATTTTTAACGCTGATATAACTATTAAGACTACCGTGCACATTTTTAAAAACGCACGATACTTGTTCTAAATGGTTCTGAATATTACCTTGAATTATATCAGGTTTACCTCGCGAAATACGTCGGCAAGCTCCTTTGGCATAGCATCAGCGAGCAGTCCGGCAAGCTCCTGAGGGGTGAAGTTTTTATTGCCAAGCACCCACTGTGTTGTCATAAAGACAGAGCCCTGACAGTACATCTCAAGCTGGAACAATAGCTTGTCGGATATTTTTCGGTGACTTTTTTCCTCAATCTGGTCAATATAAAACTGACGAATCAGCTCAAAATCATGCTCCTTTAGATTGTTCTGCTCATCATTTTTAAAAGCAGCCTTAAAGAAAAGTTGCTCCATCCGGATATATTCAAATTTTTTAACAAGGCTTTCGTATACGGTACTGCCCTCACCCATCTGGTGGAAGGATTCAATCAGTATCTTATCAAAATACCAGTTTATCAGGTCATATTTGTCCTGAAAATTTCTGTAAAAGGTTTGTCTGGTCACACCACATGTATCGCAGATTTCCTTAACCGTAATTTTCTCGACAGGAGAGGAAAACATGCATTCCTTCATGGCATTGGCCAGCTTGTATTTTATATCGTTGTTCATCTTTTCTCCAAATTATAATGTAGATATCTAATGAGCCTTAAGCTTTGGCATATGCCTTAACATCTACTGAAACCATATTGGTAAAAGCATTGGTATATTTTTATCCACTTCTCTACAGTGTATATATAACATATGATACGCATAAATTCAATGCATGTAAACAGAATACATATAAATTATATATGTATAAATATAGTGTATATAAACTATATATTGTTGTTTATATTTTAGTATGATCAGAAATGATTATATTACCGATTAAAAAGATTGAATTTTAAAATTTATCTGTTAATATATTGATGAAAATATTTTGAAATATACGAGGATATACATACATGAAAGACCTTACAAAAGGAAAACCATCAAGACTCATACTGGCATTTGCCATTCCAATATTTATGGCAAATATACTCCAGCTCACATACAGTATAGTTGACACGAGAATAGTCGGATCATATCTGGGAGAAAACTCACTGGCAGCAGTCGGAGCCACCACGACACTCAGCAATCTGATGATAGGCTTTTTGATGGGCTTAGCTAATGGATTTGCCATAATAACAGCCCAGAAATTTGGCGCAAGGGACTACGCCGGTGTAAAGAAATCGTTTGCACTGTCAATTAAAATGGGATGCATAATAGCGTTTGCTATAACGGTATTGTGCCTGTTATTTTTGCGTCAGATTCTTGGATTTTTAAATGTATCAAATGATTTGATGGGAATGGCTGTGTCATATATTTTTATTATAATAGCAGGGCTTGTAGCGACATTTTTGTATGATGCATGTGCGGCGGCACTCAGGGCGCTGGGCGATACAGTTACGCCGCTTATCATACTAGCCGTCTCGGTCTGTCTGAATATGGCAGGTGATATTTTCTTTGTGGTCGTACTGAAGGCAGGAGTGGCGGGCGCTGCGATTGCCACTGTACTTGCACAGGTTATTGCGTTTATTGTGTGCTTTGTATATATGGTAAAAAGATATGAGCTTTTGAGATTGTCCCGCAGTGATTTATTTGACAGTCATTTACTGCGAAGACACCTGAAATCTAGCGACGAAAATTGTGATACCGAGGGAGCAGAATGTAAAGACAGCGAGAATAATATGACTCCTGAAGTAATAGCTGTGATGAAAATGACAATGCTAAAGGCCGGTCTTTCCATGGCATTTATGAGTTCACTTGTCAATATAGGCTCGCTGACCCTGCAGACTGCCATAAACCGACTGGGACAGGATATTATAGTAGCTCACACGGCTGCCAGAAAGATATCGGAGATATTCATGGTCATGTTTACCGTGTTCGGACAGACAATGGCGACCTTCTGTGGGCAGAATATAGGAGCGGGAGAAGTAGCCAGAGTGAAAAAGGGCATAAAACTGGCAATATTCTATACCTGCATATGGTGTACGATGGCAATTATCGCAAGCTACACTATAGGCCCGTGGCTGGTGAAGCTTGTAACAGGCACTAATAATCCTATTATTATAAAAAATGCCACAAATTATCTCAAATTTGACACTCTGTTTTATTATGTGACCGCTGTTATATGTATAGTGCGAAATGCAATGCAGGGGCTTGGAGAGCAGATTACGCCGCTTGTATCAAGCTCACTTGAGATGGTGGGAAAGATAGTCATTGCATTCACACTTGTACCACTGCTTGGCTATACAGGAGTGATAGTAGCAGAGCCGCTTGTATGGTTTATCATGGTGATACCGCTTTTGGTGAAGATATACACAATGCCGGTGCTTAGGAAGCAGGGGCATGGGATTTGAAAAAAGAGTGAAGCAGGCTTTAATCCAACACCAGAAGAAGTCCCATCTTGAACCTTTCGTCAGCGGTTACGCTGTGCAGTCCGTTTTTATCAAAACGGAAATTTTCGCCTGCTGAGATTGTGTAATCTTTGCCCTCGTAGTTTATTACAGCCTTGCCCTCGAGTGCGAAAATTATTGCATTTCCAGGCGCGCGATGCGGTGTGAGACCGGTGCCCTTATCGAATGCCATAAGCACGAATTTCATTGTGTCGTTGCTTACCACATCAATGTTCGTGATACTGCCATCCTCATATGAGATAAGATCCTTAAGCTTCATGACCTCGCCTGATTTGATAATTTTGTTCATATTGTTGTTCTCCTTTTTTATGATGATTTCGGTGTAAATACAGCCGGTTTCTGTTGTTACTCCGCAGAGTGTTTTCGAAGGGACTACCAGCATATCACCTTCTGATATGGTATGCTTTGCAGCATAAGCTCCGATAAGAAAATCAGCGCATCCTTTTGCAACGATGTATACCGTGGTATTATCGTAGGAATCCTGAGAGATTGACGTGCCCTTACCGAGAGAAAAATAGGTTATTGGTGTTTTGTCACTTAGCCTTGAATTTCGTGAGATGGTCATCTCGTCGCGGATAGGGCGTAAATCTTCTATTTTGAAAACCTTGTCCATAGGATTTCTTGTCCTTCTTTCCTGAATGTTGATTTCATTATTTATAATACAATATTACTATAATTTTGTCCAAAAATATGTTGCATATACAACAAAAACAATATAATGATAGAAAATATATTGATTTTTATAATGACAAAAGAATATCCCTATGTTACAATTTAGTCGAAGCATTATATTTCTGGAGAGCGTCACCACATAACACGTCAATAATTGGTGCGTATCACTTTGAAGAGGGCAGACCACTTCGCATCATTCTACAAAGGACATGGAAATTTTCGGTGCTTTAAGATACCAGTAAATAGCAGGAAAATAATATGTCAGGTGTAGATAATGCCATATTTTTATGTAGGGGTACGTAGAATATATTCAGATTGTAGGCAAGTTACTATTATCATTTGATGTCATTTCCTGCTCACACAAGTGAATAGGAGGAGAAAATTGGGCGTAAAGGATTCAAAAGCCAAAGAGTATCTGTCGGACAATATCAGATTTAGTGAAATCTGCAACTACATGTTGTTTGGCGGTGACAAGATTATCAAACCACAGGATTTGAGGGCATGTGATTCCACAGAGGTATTATCCATATTTGGAATTGACAAGAAACAGATTATCAGACAGAAATGGAGGGATTTACTTAAGCATGTTTCAGTCAAATATACGGGAAACATGTATATTGTATTGATTGGCATAGAAGCACAGACTAATGTGCACTATGCTATGCCTGTAAAGACCATGATTTATGATGCTTTGAATTATGGTGACCAGGTCAATGGAGCGAAGAAGCGACATCAGAAGAACAAGGATTATAAATCGTCAGAGGAATTTTTGTCGGGATTTACGTATGATGACAAATTGACTCCGGTTATAACCATAACATTATATCTTGGTACATTAAAGTGGGATGGACCAAGAAGTCTGATTGAAATGATGCCACAGATGGATGAGAGAATATTTCCACTCATCAACGATTATAAAATTAATCTGTTGAATCCACTTGAGATTACAGATTTTTCGATGTTTGAGACTGGACTAAGACCATTATTTGAGGTGTTGAAAAATGCGTCAGATGAAAGAAAACTAAATGCTTTAATCACGACAGATGACATTTTTAAAAGAGTCGATGTTGAGACAATAGCCGCAATGAATTTGTTTGCAGGAACGGATATTGAGTATGAAGAAAAGGAAGAGGTGATTAATGTGTGTAAGGCATGGGAAGATCATAAAAAGCTTGGAATACAACAGGGGGAGACTAAGATGCTGTTTACTCTGGTAACAAAGGGTAAGCTCGATATTGGTACTGCAGCAGAGGAAGCCGGTGTCAGTGTCGGTGAGTTTGAGAAATTAATGAGTGAAGCTGGCTATAAGGTGCCCGAGACTGTGTAGCTTTAGGAAGGAATAATTTATTAAAATGTAAATAGTAAAATCCGCTAACCATTGTATTTGGTATAGCGGATTTTTTGTGCCAAAAGGTATCACATCCGACTGTTATTGTACTGCGCTATTGCATCGACACCGCCTAACAGCACTATGATAAGTATAGCTCCAATCCATGGAAACAACACCGTAAAAAATCCAAACCATGCGCCAAGTGAATCGCTGCTATAATCCCAGAAAGGCTTGTTCGGGTCATCAAGCCAGTACACATTTATGATAGTCCTAAGCTTAGAACGTGTGCTATGTCTGTTATCGCATGAAAAACGCTTGCGGTACTCCTTTCCGTCTACAGTATATGTGTACCTGGCAGCCCAGTAGCTGTAAGCGGATTGTGAATTATTGACAACGAGCCTCTTCGCATCCTCCTTCACAATCATGCCTCTCGCCACATGTCCGCGCTCCTTTGCAAGTGCTATCTTGCGCTGTAAGCCAATATTTAATTTGTCGAAAAACTTAAAATCTATGATATACAGTGGTATTAGTGAAAGCACACCCACATTTACCTGCCACGGGTAGCTTGCGATAGCTTTAAAAACTTCTGAAAAAGTGTTCATTGAAAATCCCCTTTCTTTATATGCTGCATTTGAATATATGGTATGTGAATATTATAGAAATAAGGAAGGGGATTGGCAATGAGAAATTATTTTTTATTTATATTGTCTTTGATTTTATCATCATCTTTTGTCATTTCAAGGTAAAACTCAGCTAGTTTCATAGCTCTTTCAAGTTGTCTGTTTTCATAACTGTCATTTAGTCGGTTAAAAGTCATTTGCAAAGGGTCGCAATTGGGATCATCCCCGAAAACAAGGTAATCGAGGGTGACGTCTGTGAATTTTGCTATATGAATAAGTAAGTCGAGATTTGGAACTCTTTTTCCTGACTCTATAAGGGCGAGATATGAAGAGGAAATATAGAGCATATCGGCAAAGTATGATTGTGTTTTATTCTTTTTTAATCTTAATTTTCGTATTCGTTCACCTAACTCCTGTGGGTTTAAAATAATGTTGTTCATGTAAAATCCTCCATAACAAATATGTTGCTATAAGTAAAAATTATTATGACTTATTGTATATGATATTAAAATTATTAACTTTCATTATGAAAAAAGACATTTTACAATGTGTAAAAAACGTGAGTCTAACAAATAATATTGAAAGTATTAACAAATGGTAAATAATATATTGACATATAGAAAAAATAGTGGCACAATGTAAGTAATAAGGACTATAAGGAGGTCAAAAGATGAAAAAAAGTATGTGGAAAAAGCTGATGTCCACAATACTGGCATTAGTCATGGTATTGGGATTATCGGGTACACTAGGTTTTCAGCATGTAGATGCATCTGAGAAGGCTAAACTTTCAGTATCTGTTGATAAAACAGAGGTTAAAAGGGGGGATATAATCACTTATTCAATTGATTTGGCAGGAAATGAAACGGGAGTTGGATTAACATTAAGGATGTTGTTTGATAAAAACGTTTTAGAACCTGTAGAAGGAAATGACGGCATAATAAAAGGTAATGTCATTACAAGTGCTTTTATGGGAGATCCGTATGCATTAAAAGAAAACGGTAGATTTGGAGTGACTGTAGGAGCAAATGATCCTCTTGAAAATGGTAATATTATTAAAGCAAAATTCAAAGTAAAAGATTCTGCAAGTGGAGACTTTAAATTACAGACTTTAGTACATGATCTGACAAATTATAAAGGGGATTTGCTTGATTTTAATTATGATGAGGCTCCAAGCGTAAAGGTTGTAGTTCCGGCAACAGGTATTACAGTTGATAAAACTGCAACGACAATCGTGAAGGGTGCTACAGACAAACTTACAGCTACATTAGTTCCGGCAGATGCAAATGGAACAATCACATGGTCAACAAGTGATTCATCAGTAGCAACTGTTTCAAGTGATGGAACAGTAACAGCAGTTAAGAATGGTACAGCTACAGTAACAGCAAAATGCGGTGATTTATCTGCACAGACAAAAGTTACTGTTATTAATCCTTTAAAGGCAATTACAATTACAGGAACAACACATAGCATTAAAAAGGGACAGACAACACAGCTTGGACTTACATATGATCCGGCAGATACAACAGATAGTGTAGCTGCAACATGGACATCAAGCAATACATCTGTAGCAACAGTCAGCAAGACAGGTCTTGTAACAGCATTAAAGGATGGTTCAACAACCATTAAAGCAACAGTAGGAAATGTGAGCAGTACATATGATATTGCTGTAAAGGAAGTAAAGCTTACAGGAATTAAAATGGAAGAAAAGGCTCTTATTCATAAGGGCGACACAAAAGCTTTTACAGTAGAGTACACTCCGGCAGATACAACAGATGATAAGACTGTAGCATGGTCATCAAGTGATAGTACAGTAGCATCAGTTGACAACAATGGAATCGTAACAGCAGTTAAACCAGGTTCAGCAGTAATTACTGCAAAGGTAGGAAACTATCAGGCAACATGTGCAGTAACAGTTGATGCTCCTTTAAAGGAAATTGTACCTGAAAAATCTGCAATTAATATGGTAAAGAAGCAGACAGCAAATATTGCGTACTCATTAGTACCGGCTGATACAACAGACAGCAAAGATGTAACATTTACATCTTCTGATGAAACGGTAGCTACAGTTAATTCAGATGGAAAGGTTACAGCAAAGAAAGCAGGACAGGCGACAGTTACTATTACAGGAGCTAATGGTATTAAAGCAACAGTAACAGTAAACGTAAGCGAGATTCCTGTAAATGAAGTAGTGCTGAGTGCACAGGATGAAATCATTGAGGCTGGAGCAAAGAAAACTATTACAGCTACACTTAAACCGGAAAACAATACAGATGATAATCAGGATGTAACATGGACAACATCTGATGAAAAAATTGCAAAGGTAGTTGTTGATAAGGATGACAGTCACAAAGCAACTATTGAGGGTGTTGCAGCTGGTTCAGCAGTTATCACTGCAACAGCAGCAAACGGAACAAAGGCTGAATGTACAGTAAAGGTTCCTAAGCATATTACAAGCGTTACATTACCTGAGACAGTTGAGCTTACCAGAGGTACATCAACAACTCTTAATGTAACAATTGCACCAGCAGACACAGATGATGACACAACAGTTACATGGAAGTCATCAGATAGTGATGTTGTAAAGGTAGATGAGAAAACAGGTATGGTTTATGCAGTAAAGGCAGGAAAGGCAGATGTTACAGCAACAACAAAGGCTGTAGATAATGCAACAGCTAAGCCGTTTACAGCAACAACAACTGTAACTGTAAAAGAAAACAACATGACAGATGAAATCGGAAAGAAGCTTGCATTTGATGAGTTTGATGATTTATTAATAGGTCAGAAAGATAATGCAAACAATTACCTTAATCTTAGTGAGTTAATCGAGGCAAACAATATCACAGATGATATTAATGTCGAGTTTGCATCAAGTGATAAGGCAGTAGCAACAATTGATAATGATGGAAATGTGTTTGGTCTCAAAGCTGGAAAAACAATAATAACAGCAACTGTTACAGCAATAGCCGGAGATGGCTCGAAGAATGTTTATACAGCAGAAGGAGAGATTACAGTAAAGACTATTCCACTTAACTCAATTGCATTTGATAAAGTAATCAAGGAAATGAAGCTGGGTGCTACAGATACACTTAGCATCATATATAATCCACAGAATACAACTGATGCAAAGGATGTAACATGGACAAGCTCAAATCCTAGTGTGATTTCAGTTGAGAATGGAAAATTAACAGCTAATGCTGTTGGTACAGCAGATATCACAGCAAAAGTTGGTGATAAGACAGTAACATGCACAATCACTGTTAAGGAAGAAAAGAAAGCTGAGCAGCCAAAGCCGGTTATCACAAATAAAAAATCAGACAATAAGCCGGCAGCAAAATCAGTTTCAAAAGCAAATGATGCAAAGAAAGCAAAAACAGGAGACAATAATAATGTTGTTCTGTTCCTGGTAATGTTTGCAGCAGCAGTAGCAATGATTGGAGTAATTACAGGAAAATCATTAAGAAGAAATAGAAGATAGAAAATAGGTCAGAAATACAAGTATGAAGAAAATAATTAAAAAGGCCATATGTTTTATCTGTGCTATATTATTTTTTCAATCTGGGTCAATACCTACATATGCTGATGAGAGTGCCGCCATATATGTTCAGACAGCGGCGGCACTGTCTGATGGCATGATCAGGGTATCTGTTTATTTGAAAGATGCAGATAATCTGGCTGGTATTGACGCAGAGCTTTTTTTTGATTCAACAAAGGTTTCATTTGAGGGCAGCAGTCTGGGAAAAGCTTTTTCTAGTTCATATGCCGATATAAATTATGATAAGGATAATTCAAAAGTTCATTATGTAATGCTATATCCGGATGGAGTATCGGGTGATGGAATCATGATGACAGTAGATTTTAAATTGTTGGGCCCAGATAAATCGTATCAGCCCGAGCTGAAGATTAACAGTTTGATTGATTCAAGCAATGAAATGAATGAAATTCCATATAGTATAAAATATCAGCAGGCAGATGGAAACTGGAGTGATAATACAGATCAAAGCGGCAATATTGCAGATAAAAAAATAATAGCAGATACTTTAAAAGAGTATGGTTCAAAAGAAGATAAAAAGACAGACGGAAAACCGTCTAAGGATACAGTGAGCGTTGATAGTAATAACAATCTAAATGGTTCAACGGCTGAATCTGGTGATAGCCAGACCGATGTAGCAGAACAGCCAAGCGAGGTTGTGACAGACTCAGAGAATACAGAAGCAGTTGAGCAAAATGCAACGGAGAGTAATACAGAAAGCAGTACGGAAGTGTTGGCATCTGATAAGAAAGCTGTAGAATCAAAGAGAACAAAAGATAAGCATGGAGATTATGCAGTGTACATAATTGTTACGTTGCTTATTATATGTGTTATTGCTGCAGGCGTGATAGCAAAAATAAAGAATAGGATAATGAAATAAGACCAATACTGTGAAGGGAGAGAATATATGATTAAACGAGTAAAACAGCTAATGGGAATCGTATTGGCTTCAACAATGGTTGTGAGTGGAAATGTGGTGGTGCCTAATATATGTGCATATGCAGAGGAAGAAAATGCAAATGTTCAAAGTGGTACTTATGGAACTAACATAACGTGGACATTGGAAAATGAAACCCTGACGATTAATGGAGCAGGAAAGTTGACAAAAATAGATGGTATTGATTTTCCATGGGCGGAAAGCGATGATATCAAAATATTAAATATTAATACTGGAATAACAGATATTGGAGCTGATGTTTTTTACAATGTAAATAATTTGCAGGAGGTTAATTTACCAGATGGATTAAAGAGTATTGGAGATTGGGCTTTTGCAAATAGTGATATACGTAGATTGCGAATACCTGATAGTGTAGAGAGTATAGGCGAATATGCTTTTTCTTGTGCAAACTGCAAAAAAATAGTTCTTCCTTCAAATTTGAAAAGTGTAGGTGTAAATGCATTTTCCATTCCAAATTCAGGATGTATTTATTTGACAGGAAATGCTCCTGAGATTAAAGACGAAAACTGGGTAGAGGCTCCTGGTGTTGTTGGTGGAAGTAATGTAACTATTATATATCCAAAAGGAAATAAAACATATACAGAGGCATTTAAGAATAGATTTGCAAATTCTTATGTGAATTGGATAGAAGAGGATATTAATGATATGAGCCTTGAACTCGAGAAAGGTGATGCAAAAGTTCAGTCAGTATCTTTAGATGTCCAGGGTAAAACTGTTGAATCAAATGAGGATAATGGTGGATCTTGTAATATATCAATAAAAATTCTAGATTATTCAGGAGATGGGTTAATGGCAACTCATGTTTATGTTTACTTGAAATCTGAACGCAGTAATTCTGAAATAAAAATTATGGCTGAGTATGATGCTGATACAGATTCTTATGTAGTAGACAGATCGAACCTGTATGATCCATTTTCGGAGTATATAGCTGATACAGATACATTTAGGAGTATAATTGTAAGCGGTAAGGTATGGATAGAAAAGATTGAGGTAGAAAGTGATTCGGGAAAAACCAAGCCACTTGATAATGGCTATGAGGAAATTATTCCAGTATCATCTTATGGTATTGTCTCAAAAGGCAGTGATCCATATGTGGCGGAAAAACCTGAAGATGCAAAATATTGGTTTAATGTTCATAGAACGCATGCAATGTACTTTTATGAACCTGATCTTACTATTAAATCATTAGCGGACAATGACGGGGAAATATATCATGAGACAAAAAATATATTCGTTGAAGATGGAGTTTCTGCAATAGGAATGAATAATATATACAAGGCAAACGATATTGATGGCTTGAAATTTAAGAGATGGTATTGTCCATATTTTGATTATATGGAAGACGATGAAATATATTCTTGTTCTTGTGTATTATACCCTGAATATGATAGAGACATTATTGTGTTTGATGTAAGGTTTGCTGATGGACAGGATGAGATCGTTGATATCCAAAAGACAAAATATGAGGAGTTATCGGAGGATGATTTTCCAGTAATAGAGGGATATGAAAATTATAATTGGGAACTTAGAAGAGATACAGGTGCAATATACTACTTTATGGATGTTCCGGATAACAAACCGGATACTCCGTTAAAAGTTAAAAATTCATCTACTTTATCAAAGGATAAGATTACAGCGGCTGTTGATGCTATTACAAAGGCAGCAGAGAAAACAAATGTAACAGTTAGCATGGATAATGCCACAGTAATTTCTAAAGAAATTTTAGATGCTGTGAAAGGCAAAAATTTGGATGTTACTTTTAATTCGAAAGATAGTAGCTGGACAATTAATGGTAAGGATATAACTTCAGATTCTGTAGATGATGCAAACATTTTGATAACAAGAGATGAAGAGAATGCAGTTGATTCAAGTATCAGTGGAATTATTGGCAAGCGTAGTGCAGAGAAACTTACATTTGGAAATAGCAATGAGTTCGGATTTAAAGCAAATGTGAATTTAGCGGTTATGAATGGGATTGCTAATAATAAGGCTGTGCTAATACAGAAAAATGAAAATGGATTTGCTTATAAGAGTTCATCAAATGTAAATAGTGAAAACTTTAATATTACTGTTGATAATGGAAATGAAGGCTATGTTGTTTATGGTGATAATGGAGATTTGAATTCTGATAGTAAAATAGATATCAGAGATGCAATGAGCAGTTTAAGACATGTAAGTGGAAGAGAAGATTTGGATTGTGTAAGAGAGGGATTTGCAGATGTCAATTTTGATGGCAATGTAAATATACAGGATCTTATAAAAGAAATACATGTTGTAAGCGGAAGAGAAGATAATTTTTAAATGACAAAATGACAGTATGATTAGAACAGCACGCGGTAAAGAACCGTGTGCTGTCTGACTATATGGAGAGAAAAGAATGGAAAATGCAAAAAAGATATGGAAAGTAATAATAGCAATATGTCTAATAGGAATAATGTTTTTAGAAAATTTATATACATATAAAACTGTGATATATGCTAATGAGACGGAAAAATATGTTAGCAACCTTAACCTGTATACATATAGAGCAGATAAGTATTTAGAACAGAATTCTGTGTGTAGGACAGTTATAAATAATATGATGGAGACATCATTTCCATCACAGAGAATTGTAGACTCACTAAGTAAAGATAATTCATTTCAGAAAAAAGTTGATGCATGGAAATATATTCATTATACGGATTCTCCATCTAAACTGGCGGATGATGTAATGAAAGAGAAGGATTTATATTCTGCGATAATAATTAGTGTGTTCGTATCTGAGGCAACAAACGATAATAATATTATGGATTATACAAAATTAATTTCCAAAGAGACTAGTGATGTTATATCGAGTGTTAAAAAATCTATTTCCATAAATGAAACACAGAATCTTACAGATTTTTCTAAAAATGATCTTGAGAATATTTTAGAAAAAGCATCAAAAACTTTTGAGAATAATCATCCAAAACTTGATGCTTTATCCGATTATAGTGAAAATATATCAGATTTATTTGAAGCAGGGGGAACGCTAGTGGAGGCGATACAGAGAATGGCGGAGTACACGCAGATCTGTGAGTTATCTGTTGAGATAAAAAATGTTTTGCAAGATATGTATAATAATTGTCAGTCAGATAATGGACAACTTAAATCAGCATTGAGTGAAGTGATTGAAAGTATGAGGAGCTTCGATTCAGGAATATGTGCTAATATTATGAACGTGACAGAGAAAACACTATTTGATATAGTAGGAACCATTTTGGATGAATGTTGGAAAGATTTTTTGAAGGATATGCCGGTGGTATATTATTTTTGTGTAGGAGCAGATATTGGCATTAAATTTGGTGATATAATGTGTACGCATTTGTTTTCAACAGATAAGACGATTGAGCAATATGAAAAAATGAGATGTTTATCTGAATTTACATGTTTGCTAAAATCATCAATTCAACATATGGAAAAAGAATATGTAAAAAATAGAACATCAGATAATGCAAGAAATTATTTTGCTTCAATAGATGCATTATTCTCAATAGCAGAGCTAAGTTGTAAATATGCTGTAGAATATGCAGATATCATCTATACAGATTCGTTAATTGGAAATGTAAAGTACTTATTTAGTAAGAAAAGTCGGGAAAATTGTGATAGTTTTATTTCTGCAATTAATGACATTGAACGTAGTTATAATAGTGAATCACAAAGTCTGATTAATAATTATTTGAATGGGTTAGACGCTGAGCACCATGATATATACAATATTCTTATGGGTGAAAGTGATCCTGTAGGTGTTACGGGGATATCTTTTGTTAATAAGGATATTACAATAGGTATTAAGGATGAATATATTTATAGTGCTGGAATTGTGGAAGTAGAACCAAAGAATGCAACTAATAAAATTTTAAGTTATAGTTCATCAGATGAAAGTATATGTGGTGTTGAAAATAGTGCAGGATGGCTTATTCCTAAAAAGGCTGGTGATGTAACAATAACAGCTTCGTCTGTTGATGGAAATTATACTGATAGTGTACATGTTCATGTAATAGATGGGTATAGTGATGCATGGCAGGATATGGGAATGTTTAATTGTGTATCCAGTGGTAATTGTGGGGACAATGTTAGTTGGCAGCTTTGGAGTAATGGTAGATTGTTAATTAATGGTCATGGAAATATGACTGATTATGGCTATAATGAATCACCATGGTACAATAATACATTTATAAACTATGTTGAAATTGGTTCTGGAGTGAAGAGTATAGGTGATTGTGCTTTCTCCGGATGTACTAATCTTCAAAATATATATTTTGTGGGAACACCAGAAAAAATAGGAAAAAGTGCATTTTATAATACAGGACTTACGGATGTTAGTCTGCCAGATGGAATGAAATCTATAGATAATTATGCTTTTGCTAATTGTAAAAATCTAAAATCAATCCAAATAGCTGATTCAGTTGATACAATGGGACTTGCTGTGTTTTTAAATTGCAAATCGCTTGAAAAGATTACACTATCCAAAAAGATGAACTGTATTACGCAGGGGTTATTTATGAATTGCACAAAATTATCTGAAATTTCAATGACTGATAATATTATAGAAATTGATGATAATGCATTTTATAAATGCGGTAGTTTAGAAAAAGTTGAAATATATAATGATAATGTTGATATCTGGGATGATGCGTTTACAAACTGCGAATCCAAATTAATCTTATACGGAAATGCAGGTTCTAATGCAGAAACATTTGCAAAGAATCATGGTATTTCATTTGTAGCGTTTGATGATATAGATAGAGATTTATATGTAAAAGATTTTACATTTGATAATTCTAATACATACAAAACATTTGAGAAGATTAATATTATAGGGCAGGCAGCAGGAGGTACAGCTCCATATCAATACAAATTTTATTACATTATTGATGGAATAAGACACAGTATTAGAGATTATACTTCTAGTGGAACTACATCATTTATTCCTATGAAAGGCGGGATTTATTCATTTGGGGTTGAGGTGAAAGATGATAATGGAAAAATAGCTTCAAAACAAGTAAATGAAATAAGAGTTAAGGGATTTGAAGGTTTTGCAGGAGGAGATGGAACAAAAAATAATCCATATCAAATCAGCAATGTACAAATGTTTGAAGAAATAGAAAATAGACAAAATGATAATTATATTCTTATAAATGATATAGATTTATCGTGTGCACCGAGAATATCAAAATTTAATGGAACTCTTGATGGACAGGGATATACTATTAGATGCACTTTTTCGCAGAATAATGGATTGTTTAATTATTTATCGGAATCATCTTATATTCAGAATTGTAATGTCGTTATTATTGATAACCACAATTCTTTTCCAGAGCAGTTCGGTTCAATTGCTATTGAAAATTATGGAACTATAGAGGGCTGTATATCTCAAGGAGATATTGCTGTAGTTGGATGTGGCAATGATTGGTTTTGTTATGGTGGAATTTGTAGTTTTAACCGTGGAACTGTAAAAAGGTGTAGGAATGATTTAAACTTTGCATTAAAGGATTGTAGCAGTGGATTTAAAGGAGCAGCGTGGATTGGTGGAATATGTGGACAAGGCGGTGCTGATAAATGTCTTAATACTGGAAATATTAGTGTAGATGTTTATTATTTGGGAACATATTCTGTAAATGCAGGCGGAATTAATGCTGTTGAAGTAAGTAATAATTGTGCTAATATTGGAAATGTTTCAGTAAAATGTTTAGCCGATTCATATTTTTCAGAGGCACACGTTGGCGCGATTAATGGTGCAGCTGCTCACTATTATGATACAATTATGAAAGAATACGGTAAGAATAATATGGTATCTAATGATGCAAAATTTAATCTTGATGTAGAATTTACTAATGTTAATTATGAGATTGTACATAGTAGTAAAATTTATGAATCAAGTGAAATAGAAGGTATTGCGGTAAAATCAAAGGATTATATCATGAACTGGTGGGATGAGAAAGTGATTGGTGATAACGCTACTGACATATGTAATAAAATAAAAAATGCAAAAGAAGGAGATTCAATTACTTTAAAATTAAAGAATGGGATTCTTGATAAAAAAATAGCGAATGCATTGGTGGACAAAAATGTAAATTTGTTGATAGATATGCAGAATGGACTAAAGTGGAGCATTAACGGAAAAAATGTTAAGGACAATATCAATCAAAATATAAACTTAAATGTTTTGCGTTCTGATGTAAAGATATCTGACATTTCAATAGACAATGCGCAGAAAATTATTGGAAATAGAACGGTAGAACAAATAATATTTTCAGAAAACGGAGCATTGAAATTTGATAGTACCTTAATGGTTAGTGGTGTAAAGGACAATGTGAATAAAGTAGTACAAGTGGATATAGGGAGTATGGTATATACCGATGCAGAGGTAGTGAAAAGTAATACGTTTACCATTAATATATCTAGTAGGGAAAATCGTCTGTTAATATATGGAATAAATGGAGATTTAAATTCTGATAGTAAAATAGATATCAGAGATGCAATGAGTTGCTTAAGGCATGTCAGTGGAAGAGAAGATTTGGACTGTGTAAGAGAAGGCTTTGCAGATGTCAATTTTGATGAAAAGGTAAATATTCAGGATCTTATAAAAGAAATACATGTTGTAAGCGGAAGAGAAGACAATTTTTAAAGGATGAAACATAACGGTGCTCGGTTAATATCAAACTAAGTACCGTTTTGTTTATATTAATATTTACTAATGGAAAATATATATTTGACAAATAGTGATATAAGAAGTATGATATAAGAAAAAGGTACTAAGGAGGGGGACAATGAAAAAAGTATATGATCAGAATGATACAGAGATTTAAGATATTATTGGTAAATTTAACGCGGAAAGATTGACATTTGGAGAAATAAACTATGGTTTTAATGCAAACATCCTGACTGCTTCGTCATTGGCAGATAATGAGGAGAAAGTTGTTATTATTGGTAAAAATAAAATGGATATAAATCCAGTACAGCAAGGGTTTGCAGATATTGACATGAATAATAATGTTAATATACAAGATCTTATAAAAGTTATCCATTATGTAAGCGGAAGATCCGATGAACTCTAATGAAGGATAGTGAGGTATACATATGACAAAACAAATCACAAGAAAAACTCTAATACTCTTTATGGTACTGACTGTTTTTATGACAACAATATGCAGTCAGACAAGTGTAAAAGCAGCAAATAAAGTATACAAAAATGTTAAGCTGATATTTGAGGACAATCAGGGAAATACGATAAAAACATTTACGAAAGATATTGCTCAAGGAGAAACATTAGGTCAGATTTTGGGTGATCAATACCCAACAATGAAAGCTGACTCTAAACTTGGCAATTTTACCGGCTGGTATAGCAGTGATTGTCTTTACGGATTGTATTCTGGAAAAAGATATGAAAAAAATACACCGGTAAATATAGAGTATGATTATGAAGAGGATGATTACATACAAATTTCCTTCAAAGCATCATATGAAAAAAAGTCTGTTCGTATAACGTATTATTATATGGATAATACTGGTTGGCACGAAAAAGACGAAGAAAGTATTTTAACTCCTGGAACAGGTAAGAATGCAATATTGAGTTGTGCTCCGGCTGTTGGTGATGTAAAGCCATACTGTCATTTTGAAAACTGGAATATTATATACGGTGAGGATGTAATAGATGATAATCCGGATCAGTATTACCTTGTAGAGGCTGCATATGATAATTACCCGGTTGGAGTTAAGAAAAGCTATATTGATAATACGGGAAATGTAAAAACCGTTAAGGAGACAAAATACTATCCGGCCGGAAGCAAATATGAGGATATATTGGCTGAATTGAAGGCAACACCGGATGATTCCTCAACAGACATTACAATTACAGGCTGGAATATTTTTGATCCAGATGGTTCTACTGATGAAGAGGGAGCAATAGGAGTTCACATTGACGAGAGAGGTTGCTGGGAAAATGATTTTGAGTTGATTGCCGAGTATCAGAATATGGAACTTAATAAAGTATTTTATAAGATTGTCGGTGAAGATCAGAAGATTCATGAAACTGATAAAGTGGTAAGCAACGCAAAAAACAGCAGCGATCAGGATGTTTATAATGAGGCTATAAAGTATATACCTGATGGTCATATGAAGGCTTTAGAGTATACAGGAAATTGGTATATAACAAGAATTACATCAGATATGAATGATGATGTGTATTATTCTATGATGCCAAAATATAATAAAATTGTTGTAGAAGTGGATATGGTAAATTATGATCATAGTGTAGATACAATAATATATGCAGCAGATCCGGGAGATACACTGGACATTCCGGATGGATATTTTATGACAGCATATGATGAGGTGGGGAATACTTCGTTCGTTACTAAATATACAGTTCCAAAGGATGCAAAGGAACATGTTTATGTTACATGGTTTTCAAAGAAATCCTTAGAAGATAATTCATTAGCAGATAAGATAAATAATGCCAAAGACGGAGAAAATGTAGAGGATACTCTTTCAAAGGATGGTATTGTTTCAAAAGCTGCATTAAATGCACTTAAAGGCAGAGAGGTTTCATTGGTATTATCCATAGCAGATCAGAACGCTAAGTGGATTATTAATGGTGCATCAGTTAATGATGTTAGTGATGATATAAATTTATCAGTTACAAGAAGCAGCATTGATACCGGAAACATATCATATGATAAGATAAGCAAACTGTTAAGCAAAAGACAGGCTGAGCAGATTGCTTTTGGAAATAGTGATAAGTTTAATTTTACCGGAAAGCTTGAAGTTAGTACATCTGGTCTAGGTGGACAGGATAAAGCAGTTTTGATTCAGAAATCAGATTCTGATAACATGGAATACACAAATTCAGCTAAAATTAATGATGCATCCACTACAGTTACAGTTGATAACGGACATGATGGAGTCATCATTTATGGAATGAATGGTGATACAAATGCAGATGGCAGAATTGATATCAGAGACGCGATGGAATGTCTTAGGCATGTAAGTGGAAGAGAAGATATTGATGTTGTTAAGCAGGGATTTGCAGATGTGAATTTTGATGACAAAGTAAATGTACAGGATTTAATTAAAGAAATTCATGTTGTAAGTGGGCGTGAAGACACTTTTTAAATGAACCTTTATGAAGCTTGATTAAATTAAATGTGGACTTTTCATTAGGCAAGGTGATAAACATGGCATTACTAAATTATGAATTCGACAGGCAGCTTGAGCTCGAGAGAGCCGATGCGTATGCAGAGGGATTCCTGAGAGGTTATAAAGAGGGCTTTGAAAAAGAAATGCGTAAACAAATGGTATTCAACATGTATGAAGAGGGATATTCAGTCGATCTGATAGCAGATATTGTGGTGGAATTGACCAAGGAAGAAATAGAAGATGCTATTGAAAAAAGAAAGAAATGATTTGGTGCAAAAGAATATCAGCTGTAGGCGGAAGCCTTGGGCTTGTGATGGTTATATATGCATACTCGTATCAGATGCACCAGATACTCAATATGTACTCTATGGCGATTGAGATAATGCGAGGCATATCAGGCACAATGGGAATTATCCTGACTGTGCCGATTACATCGCTTATTATGTCTTTTCTTCTGACAAGGGAAAAAACAAGTGGCTGAGTAGCTATAAATGCTAAACAATCACAAGCACGTTACAACAAGGTATATCACACCAAGCACCCAGCTTGAAAATATGCCGTACAGTATCACGGGACCGGCAATCCTGAATATCTGACAGCCTATGCCAAATACCTGCCCCTCCACCTGAAATTCACATGCGGACGAGCATACTCCGTTTGCAAAGCCTGTTATAGGAACAAGAGCTCCTGCTCCTCCCCAGTTTGCAAGCGGTGCATACAGGTTTAGCGCAGTCAGTATGCAGCTTATGAGAATCAAAATCATGCTGCACCAGGCAGAGGCTTCGTCATTGCTTAAATCAAAGTATTGTGTGCAGGTATTTACTATGAGCTGTCCGATAGTGCATATGATTCCGCCGAGTATAAATGCTTTTAGCATGTTTGCAGAAAGGCAGTGAGTAGGTGTGACGCGCTTTACATATTTGTTATATTCATCATTTCGTTTTTCTTTTTGGTCAGTAGTCATGTTTTCAGACCTCCTTTTTTATAGGATGACCGTATTTTTTAAATGTATTCATATATGTGATTTTAGTTATTTGATTTGGGTATAGTTACTTATTAGAATTAAATATGAAGGATATATCAAATAATCCTTGCCACTTTCTGCTTTAAATAGTAGAATTGTAGCAAGGATTATTTTTGCGAGGTAGCGCATCAAAGTAATAAATCACAGCAAAGCATATAATTGCGATAAATAATGCAAGTATTTTGCAATAAAGAAAAGGAGACACATATATGTATACACTTGACGACATCAAGAAAGAAGATCAGGAGATTGCGAGCGCCATCACAGATGAGTTTGAGCGCCAGAACAGCCATATCGAGCTTATTGCTTCTGAGAACTGGGTAAGCCCTGCTGTTATGTCAGCTATGGGAAGCATTCTCACCAATAAGTACGCTGAGGGATATCCGGGAAGAAGATACTACGGTGGCTGCGAGTGCGTGGACGAGGTAGAGGAGCTTGCCAGAGAAAGAGCCAAGGAGCTTTTCGGCGCAGAGTATGTAAATGTACAGCCACACTCAGGTGCTCAGGCCAACATGGCAGTACAGTTCGCCATCTTAAAGCCTGGCGATACCATTATGGGAATGAATCTTGACCACGGCGGACACCTCACACATGGTTCACCGGTCAACTTCTCAGGCTCATATTTCCATGTAGTGCCTTATGGAGTAAATGACGAGGGCTTCATCGATTACGACAAGGTAGAGGAGATCGCCCTTGAGTGCAAGCCAAAGATGATTATCGCAGGTGCATCTGCATATGCGAGAACTATAGATTTCAAGCGTTTCAGAGAGATTGCAGACAAGGTAGACGCAGTGCTCATGGTTGATATGGCTCATATCGCAGGACTTGTAGCCGCAGGACTTCATCCAAGCCCAATCCCATATGCACATGTCACCACAACAACTACACACAAGACTCTCCGCGGACCTCGTGGAGGAATGATTCTCTGTAGTCAGGAGATGCAGGATAAGTACAATTTCAACAAGGCTATTTTCCCGGGAATCCAGGGTGGACCTCTCATGCACGTTATTGCTGCAAAGGCAGTCTGCTTCAAGGAGGCATTACAGCCTGAGTTCAAGGAGTATCAGAAGCAGATTGTAAAGAATGCACAGGCACTTTGCAAGGGTCTTCAGAGCCGTGGCATCAAGATTGTATCAGACGGCACAGACAACCACCTCATGCTTGTAGACTTAACTCCGTTTGGTCTCACAGGAAAATCTATCGAGAAGCTTCTCGATGCGGCTCATATCACAGCCAACAAGAATACTATTCCTAACGACCCACAGAAGCCATTTGTCACAAGCGGTATCCGTCTCGGAACACCTGCTGCTACATCAAGAGGCTTAAAGGAGGATGATTTCGACAAGGTTGCAGAGGCAATCGCCATGATCATCAAAGAGGGCGAGAGCGCAGTTGAGCCTGCAAAGGCTATCATCAAGACACTTACTGACAAGTATCCTCTTGCATTTTAAGGGTTTTCAGAGTAAAATGTTATAAGTTATAAAAACATAATACTTTGGAGGAATTATGATAGACTTAAAGTTTTTAAGAGAGAATCCGGATCTCGTAAAAGAAAATATTAAAAAGAAATTCCAGGACCACAAGCTTCCGCTCGTCGATGAAGTAATCGAGTATGACAAGAAGGCCAGAGAAGCACAGCAGGAGGCAGATGATCTTCGTGCAAAGAAGAATCAGGTTTCTAAGCAGATTGGTGCTCTTATGGCACAGGGCAAGAAGGAAGAGGCTGAGGCTGTAAAGGCTGAGGTAGCACAGATTTCAAAGCGCCTCACAGAGCTTGAGCCGCTCGAGAAGGAGTATCAGGACAAGGTGCTTGAGGATATGATGAAGATTCCAAACATCATCGATCCATCAGTTCCAATCGGAAAGGATGATACCTTCAACGTGGAGAACGAGAAGTTTGGTGAGCCTGTTGTTCCTGATTTCGAGATTCCTTATCATACAGATATCATGGAGAGATTTGACGGAATAGACCTCGATGCAGCAGGAAAGGTTGCAGGAAACGGTTTCTATTATCTGATGGGAGATATCGCACGTCTTCACTCAGCCATGACAGCATATGCGCGTGACTTCATGATTGGAAAGGGCTTTACATACTGTATCCCGCCATTCATGATCCGTTCAAATGTCGTAACAGGCGTTATGAGCTTTGAGGAGATGGATGCCATGATGTACAAGATTGAGGGAGAGGATCTCTACCTTATCGGCACATCTGAGCACTCAATGATCGGTAAGTTCATCGATACAATAAACGATGAGTCAAAGCTTCCATACACACTCACAAGCTACTCACCTTGCTTCCGTAAGGAAAAGGGTGCACACGGCATTGAGGAGAGAGGTGTTTACCGTATCCACCAGTTTGAGAAGCAGGAGATGATTGTTGTCTGCAAGCCACAGGATTCAAAGGAATGGTATGAGAAGATGTGGAAGTACACAGTAGAGCTTTTCAGAAGTCTCGATGTGCCTGTCCGTACTCTCGAGTGCTGTTCAGGAGACCTCGCAGATCTCAAGGTTAAGTCATGCGATGTAGAGGCATGGTCACCAAGACAGAAGAAGTACTTCGAGGTTGGAAGCTGCTCTAACTTAGGCGATGCACAGGCAAGACGTCTTAAGATTCGTGTAAAGGGCGAGGATGGCAAGAAATACTTTGCACATACTCTTAACAACACAGTTGTTGCTCCACCACGTATGCTTATCGCATTCCTTGAGAACAACCTGAATGCAGATGGCTCTGTAAATATCCCTAAGGCACTTCAGCCATACATGGGTGGTACAGAGAAGCTTATTCCGAAGCACTAGTTTTTGAAATAAATTAGTTCATGTAAATATAACAGCCGTAGCTGCGATTGAAAAAGAAAATCGCGGTTACGGCTGTTTTGTTTTTTCTTATCAGGTAAGGGAAGCTTTCTAATGAATTTACAGAGAAGAAAATCCCTTACCAAATACTTCACTGGTGCTCATCACAGACATAAAAGCATGCAGCTTATTCTGATGTATGAAGCTTCTAAGCTCTATGGCCTGCTTCTTTGTGAGAGTGCTGAAAACGATATAGTTTCTCTCACCGGTGTAAGCACCTCGTGCCTCCACATAGGTGGCACTTTTTCCGAGAACATTTATAATATAATTGCATATCACATCCTTGTCATCGCAGATAAGCATTATGGATTTTCTGAGCATGATATTTTCGATGATTGCATCAATCATAAATGATTTCACAACAAGTCCGACAAATGAATACAGAGCAGTCTTTATGTCAAATACAAAGCAGGCGATGATAATCATGACGAGGTCGGTGAGAAATAAAGCCATGCCGATATTTTCTACATGTGCATATTTTTTTACAATCATGGCGATGACATCGGTTCCACCACTTGAAGCACCCACATAGAAAAGCAGTGCAGATGCGATTGCAGGAAGAGCGATGGCAAAAATCAGCTCAAGCATTGGCTCGTTTGAGAGAGGATGAGTGAGCGGATCAAGTTTTTCAAGTGCCAGAAGCTCAATTGATAAAAGAACTGTGGCATAGGTGGTCTTAATAGCAAAGCCTTTGCCAAGGAAGAAAAAGCCCACTACAAGCAGAAGCATGTTCACAATAGTAGAAAACATACTCGCTGAGAGAGGTGTAATCTTTGCAAACACAACTGCGGCACCGGTTACGCCACCGAAGGTAAAGTTGTTTGGGAACTTGAAATAGTATACACCGATTGCCATGATGGTGATACTGAGTGTCATTATCAGAAAATTTTTTATCTGTTTAAGCATTTGTTGTTCTCCTTTATGATTTGACAGCGTGTCAGGTATTTATTGCAGTGCTGTGTATCATAGCTTTCTTTTGTATTATTAATCGTTCAAATCTAAATATTTATTTGCATGGATAGTGTAGGACGATGGATGTCTGATGTCAATATAATCCGTGAAATAAATTATAAGTATTATTTCTATAAAAGATATATTATATTAGTAAAACTAATAAGAATAATTACAATATATAATTGGAAAATTTAGCACTATGAAGGTATACTATAGGTATTGAACGAATTGCAGATTATTAGGAGGAACAATAATGGATTACAAGAATTCAGGTGTTGATATCGAGGCAGGTTACAAGTCAGTAGAGCTTATGAAAAAGCATGTAAAGGAGACTATGAGACCGGAGGTGTTAGGTGGTCTCGGAGGCTTCTCAGGAGCGTTCTCACTTGCTTCCATCAAGGATATGGAGGATCCGGTGCTTTTATCGGGAACAGATGGCTGCGGAACCAAGGTAAAGCTTGCTTTCATCATGGACAAGCATGATACAATCGGAATCGATGCAGTTGCCATGTGCGTAAATGATGTGGCATGTGCAGGCGGTGAGCCATTATTTTTCCTTGATTATATAGCATGTGGCAAGAACTATCCGGAGAAGATTGCTACAATCGTAAGCGGTGTGGCAGAGGGCTGTAAGCAGTCAGGCTGTGCACTCGTTGGTGGCGAGACAGCAGAGCATCCGGGTCTTATGCCAGAGGACGAGTATGACCTTGCAGGCTTTGCGGTTGGTGTGGTTGACAGAAAGGACATCATCACAGGCGAGAGTTTAAAGGATGGTGATGTACTTATCGGAATGGCATCCACAGGCGTACACTCAAATGGATTTTCACTTGTCAGAAAGATTTTCAAGATGGACAAGGAAACATTAAATACATATCATGAGGAGCTTGGCACTACACTTGGAGAGGCACTTCTTGCACCTACAAGAATCTATGTAAAGGCTCTTAAGGCTGTAAAGGATGCAGGAGTTACGGTAAAGGCCTGCAGCCATATAACAGGCGGTGGCTTCTATGAGAATATCCCACGTATGCTCATCGATGGCAAACGTGCCGTAGTTGAGAAAAACAGCTACCCTGTCCCACCAATCTTTAAAATGATGGCTAGAGAGGGAAATGTTGAGGAGCAGATGATGTACAATACCTACAACATGGGACTTGGAATGATTGTCGCAGTTGACCCTGCAGACGTGGACAAGACTATGGAGGCTATGAAGTCTGCCGGAGATACACCATACGTAGTCGGAAAGATTATTGACGGCGAGAAGGGTGTAGATCTCGTATAATTACATTCAAATGAGGGGCAAAATACTTTTTGACCCTCATATCATTATATTGTTAATAACGTATACATCGTTGCGAGGAAAAAGAATGAAAATTGCAGTATGTGTATCGGGTGGCGGCACCAATCTTCAGGCCATCATAGATGCAATAGATAACGGAACAATTACAAACACACAGATAGAGGTTGTTATCAGCAACAACGCAGATGCATATGCACTTGAGAGAGCAAAAAAAGCAGGAATAAAGGCAGTATGCATCTCGCCAAAGAATTATGAAAGCAGAGCTGCCTTCAATGAAGATTTCTTAAAGCAGCTTAACTCATATCATGTGGATTTAGTCGTACTGGCAGGTTTTCTGGTAGTGATTCCACCTGAGATGATAAAGCAGTACAGAAACAGAATCATAAATATCCATCCATCGCTCATACCATCCTTCTGCGGCACAGGCTACTATGGTCTTAAGGTGCATGAGGGAGTGCTTGCACGCGGTGTGAAGGTGACAGGTGCCACCTGCCACTTTGTGGATGAAGGCACAGACACAGGCCCTATTATTTTACAGAAGGCAGTCGAGGTAAAGCAGGGCGACACACCTGAGGTGCTTCAGCGCAGGGTTATGGAGCAGGCTGAGTGGAAAATCATGCCACACGCTATCGACCTGATAGCAAATGGCAGGGTGTCAGTGGAAGACGGACATGTTATTATAGATGAGAAGTAATGACAGTGCTGTAAGTAATTAGTATGTAAACACAGGTAGATTATGATTACCGGACAATGAAAAGCTTATGTATAGCTTAGGTATAGGAGGCAAAAATGAAGGTATTAGTAGTAGGAAGCGGCGGAAGAGAGCATGCAATATGCAGGGCTGTTGCAAAGAGCTCACGCGTTGACAAGATATACTGTGCACCGGGCAATGCAGGTATCGCTGCACTTGCAGAGTGTGTGCCAATCGGTGCGATGGAATTTGATAAGCTCGTATCATTTGCAAAGGATAATGCCATTGATTTTACAATCATCGGCATGGATGATCCGCTTGTAGGTGGTATCGTTGACGAGTTTGAAAAGGCAGGGCTCAAGTGCTTCGGACCAAAGAAGAATGCAGCTATTCTTGAAGGCTCAAAGGCATTTTCAAAGGACCTCATGAAAAAGTATAATATCCCTACTGCGGCATATGAGAATTTTACTGATGCCAAAGAGGCACTTAAATATTTAGAGACAGCAAAGTTCCCTATCGTGTTAAAGGCAGACGGACTTGCTCTCGGAAAGGGTGTGCTCATCTGTAATACTCTTGAGGAGGCAAAAGAGGGTGTCAGAACCATCATGGAGGACAAGAAGTTCGGAACAGCCGGAAACACCATGGTAGTTGAGGAGTTCATGACAGGCCGTGAGGTTTCGGTGCTTTCATTTGTAGACGGAAAGACTATCAAGATTATGTCATCTGCGCAGGATCATAAGCGTGCAGGCGATGGAGATACAGGCCTTAATACAGGCGGCATGGGCAATTTCTCACCTAGTCCGTTCTATACAAAAGAGGTCGATGATTTCTGCAAGAAGTATATTTATCAGGCAACTGTAGATGCTATGGCTAAAGAGGGCAGACCTTTTACAGGAGTTATCTTTTTCGGACTCATGCTCACAGAGGATGGACCAAAGGTGCTTGAGTACAATGCTAGATTCGGAGATCCTGAGGCACAGGTTGTGCTTCCTCGTATGAAAAATGATATCATTGATGTGATGGAGGCCTGTGTAGACGGAACTCTTGACACAATAGATCTTCAGTTTGAGGACAATGCATGCGTATGCGTGGTTCTGGCATCAGACGGATATCCTGTCAAGTATGAGAAGGGCTTTAAGATAACAGGCTTTGAGAAGTTTGACGGCAAAGATGATTATTACTGCTATCATGCCGGCACCAAATTTGATGATGACGGAAATATCGTCACAAACGGAGGACGAGTGCTTGGTATCACTGCAACAGGCGCCACACTCAAGGAGGCCAGAGCCAAGGCTTACGAGGCAACAGAGTGGGTACAGTTTGATAATAAATACATGAGACATGATATCGGAAAGGCTATAGATGAAGCATAAGGGTATTATTTTTGATATGGATGGAACTCTCTGGGATTCAGCAGAGAATGTGGCAAAATCATGGAATAAGGCCATAGCAGATTATGGCTATGAGAGGGCACCTATCACAAAAGAAGATATGTATTCAGTAATGGGAAAGACAATGGATGTACTGGCATCCATTATCTTTCCTAATTGTACTTGCAGAGATGAGTTAATTAATGTATGCTATAGAGAAGAAAACGATTACCTGACCGCTCATGGGGGAGAGCTTTATCCTGATGTTGAAAAGACACTTGATGAGCTGTCAGAAAGATATGACCTTTATATAGTCAGCAATTGCCAGCGTGGTTATATAGAGTCTTTTTTTTCGTACCACGGACTTGGCAGGTATTTTAAGGATACTGAGTGCTACGGCAACAATGAGCTTGAAAAGTCAGAAAACATAAAGCTTATTGTAGAGCGCAATAATATAGATGAGGCAGTGTATGTAGGTGACATACAGGGAGACTACGATTCCAGCAAAAAGGCAGGAGTTAAGTTCATCCATGCAGCATACGGGTTCGGCACAATAGATGACGATGTGCCGGCTATTCGCAAATTCTCTGAGCTGCCGCAGGTGGCTGACAGAGTATTTGATGAAATTGAAAAGCACTGATGAGAATTTAGTTTGAAGCCGTTTACACTTGATGTTTTCACGAGTGAGTTCGTGGAAAAAACAAGGAATCAATTGTGATTCACAATTTTATATACAATGCAGCTATTAACAGGCGCCTGTAGCAGGAAAGCGGATAACAGCTGCAAAAAAGATAAAAGGAAAGGAAGAAAAATGTTAGAGAAAATCTTCAAACTCAAACAAAACAACACAACGGTCAAGACAGAGATTCTTGCCGGTCTGACAACATTCATGACCATGGCATACATCATTGCTCTTAACCCAAACCTCCTCACCGGATTTGGTGCTGAGGGAACAAAAGCATTATGGAACGGAGTGTTCCTGGCAACATGTATTGCTTCGGCAGTCGGAATGTTTGTCATGGCATTTCTTGCCAACAAGCCATTTGCACTGGCTCCGGGTATGGGACTTAACAGCTTCTTTGCTGTAGTAGTTGCCAATATCGTAAGCATCACAGGCCTGTCATATGTTGATTCATTCCAGGCTGCACTGTGTATCATCCTTATTGAGGGCATTTTATTCTTCATACTTTCAATATTCAATATCCGTGACAAGATAGTAGATGCCATTCCTTATGGTGTCCGCATGGGTATTTCACCGGCTATCGGTCTTATGCTTTTAAATATCGGCTTTGGATCAAATGCCGGTGTTTACTCAAAGGATGGCGGACCATTTTATGTGATGAAGGATTTTTTCGGTGCACTCACACCGGGACTTGCCAAAACAAATATGACAGATGGATATTCTTCAATGGTGCTCACTGTTGTGACTATGTTCATCGGACTTTTTGTTATCATTATTTTAGCTCATAAGGGCGTCAACGGAGCAGTACTTTTTGGTATGCTTGCAGCCTGCGTAGTTTACTGGGCAGGAGAGGCTATATTCTTTGGAACAAATCCTTTTGCATCACTTGCAACAGCTTCATTTGTACCACAGTTTAAGGATATGGCAGATACAACACTGTTCAAGTTCGATTTCAAGGATTTCATCAGTATTGGATGGTTTACAGCAATTTCACTCATCATCACATTCTGTATCATAGATATGTTTGATACCATCGGAACACTTGTTGGTACTGCATCACGAGCAGGAATGGTTGACAAAGAGGGAAATATGCCAAACATGAAGGAGGCTTTGGTTTCCGATTCAGTTGCCACAGTGGTTGGTGCCGTAACAGGTACATCTACAGTAACAACTTTTGTTGAGTCTGCATCAGGTGTAGAGGCCGGTGGACGAACAGGTCTTACAGCTTTCACAACAGGTATCCTGTTCCTTGCATGCGTCTTTATAGCACCGCTTGCAGCAATCATTCCTGCCGCAGCAACATCATCAGCACTTATCTATGTTGGTATCCTGATGCTTGGCGGTCTTAAGAAGGTGGATTTCGAGGATCTCTCACAGGTTGCTCCGGTAGCACTCATGCTTATTGCAATGCCTATCTCCGGATCTATCGGACATGGTATAGGTCTAGGACTTATCACATATACTGTACTCAAGGTCTTTACAGGAAAAGCAAAGGAGGTTTCTATCCTTACTTATGCTATTTCGCTTCTCTTCCTTGTGAAGTTCTTCCTTGTAGTGTAGTGTTTTAAAGCTTAGTGATTCATAGTGGTTATTAGTACGAAAATGATATAATTAGCTTTTATGTGCCGTCCATGGCACATAACGCCTTGCCCCGCCATTCTTGGCGGGGCATTGTTGTGTGAGGATATAATTCACATATACAAACATATGTTCTTGACATTTTAGAGTAATCAATGTAAAATTGCAGTATGGATAAGCATAATGAAGAGCACATTTATGTGGCAATAGATTTAAAATCATTTTACGCATCAGTAGAGTGCAGAGAGAGGGGAAAGGATGCTCTGACCACTAATCTGGTCGTGGCAGATCCAACCCGCACGGAGAAGACTATCTGTCTTGCAGTATCGCCGGCTCTTAAGGCATATGGCATACCGGGCAGAGCGCGCCTTTTTGAGGTGGTACAGCGTGTGAAGGAGGTAAACAAGCTGCGTCTGTCGAAGCTTATGGCGAGTGGACATGCTGCCGGGACAGTGGAAAGAAGCCGACAAATTGAGGGCGAACAATCTGATAGAAAACAATCAGCAGGTGAACAGCAAAAAAGAATTCAGACTGAGGGCAATCCGGATGAGAGAAAAAAATATGTAACAGAAATTGATATAGCAGAAAATGATATAACAGAAAGCACAATGACAGGCTTTGATTATGCATCATATAATGCGAATCTGCTTGACACACATCCTGAGTATGAGCTGACATACATTGTTGCACCGCCGCGTATGGCTTTGTATATGGATTACAGTACACGCATATACAATATTTATCTTAAGTATATCGCACCTGAGGATATCAGTGTTTACTCGATAGATGAGGTTTTTATGGATGTGACACACTATCTTCGCACTTATCACATGACGGCAAGGGAGCTTGCGTCTAAGATGATAGACGATGTCCTTAAGGATACCGGTATCACGGCAACCTGCGGCATTGGTACCAATCTGTATCTGTGCAAGATAGCCATGGATATTATGGCAAAGCATGCCAAGCCTGATGAGCGAGGAGTGCGTATAGCAGAGCTTAATGAAAATAGCTATAGGCGAAAGCTATGGGACCACAGGCCGATTACCGATTTTTGGAGAGTGGGAGCAGGTTATGCCAAAAAGCTCGAGGCAGCCGGCATGTATACAATGGGGGATGTGGCCAGATGCTCAACAGGCGGTTCGAATGATTTTTACAATGAGGAAAAGCTGTATAAGATGTTTGGCATCAATGCAGAGCTTCTTATAGACCATGCATGGGGGTATGAGCCTGTTACAATAGCTGATATCAAGGCATACAGACCGCAGACCAACAGCATCAGTTCAGGGCAGGTGCTTCAGGAGCCGTATGATTATGAGAAGACAAAGCTTATTGTGCGTGAGATGACGGACCTTCTTGTACTTGATCTGGTAGATAAGAGGCTGGTTACAGACCAGATAGTACTCACTATAGGGTATGATATTGCAAATCTGTCTAATAAGGCTGATAGCTGTTTTGGCAATAATTATGACCACGCAGTAAATAATAAAGGCAGAGACAGTATTGGCGGTAAAAAAGGTACACACAGAGATTATACAGGTGAGATTACCATAGACCGATACGGCAGAAAGGTTCCAAAGCATGCACATGGTACAGCAAATTTAGGGCGTTATACGTCATCCACGCGCATCATCATGGATGCGGTGATGGAGCTTTATGACCGTATCATAGATCCTTCTCTTCTGACACGAAGGATTACTGTGGTGGCAAACAGGGTCTGTGATGAGAGCAAGGTGCAGGAAAGTGAGCAGTTTGAGCAGCTTGATTTATTTACAGATTATCAGGAGAGGGCTAAGGAAAAGCAGAAAGAGGATGAGGCGCTTTCCAAGGAGAGAAAGCTTCAGGAGGCTATGATTTCCGTCAAGAAGAAATATGGAAAGAATGCCATGCTAAAGGGAATGAATCTTGAGGAGGGTGCCACAACTATTTCGAGAAACAGCCAGATTGGTGGGCACAAGGCATAGCAGCAATTACTGTGGTTCTTAATTGGATTGTCCTATTGGTTTAGAACAGGTACGAAAAATATATAAGGAGCATGGCATGGGAAAATATGATGATATTATAGATTTGCCGCATCATGTGTCAAAGGTACATCCGCAGATGTCTATATGGGACCGCTCGGCACAGTTTGCACCTTTTGCGGCACTTACAGGTCATGAGGAGGCTATTGCAGAGACAGCGAGGCTAACAAACGAGTGGCATGAGCCTGATGAGGACAAAAAAAGAGAGCTTGATGAGAAAATGAATGAGCTCATGATGCTTTATAGAAAGCGTAATTTCAATTCAGACGGTTTATATGACGAAAATGTTATAAACACAATGGCAGAGAATTATTTTAAGGTGACATATTTTGTGCCGGATGAGCACAAGGAGGGTGGCAGCTATGAGCATGTGAGAGGGTATCTTAAAAAGCTTGATAGCATAGGGCACCTGATGATAGTTGTGGATGATAATGGTGCAGAGACGATAATTGATACCAGAAGAATATATGATATCGATTTGAGATGATTTTGTTAGGAATGCATTACTTGTAAATATAGTATAGAAAGCAGAAAATTATAAAGATGGACAAGCAGATAGAAAGAGCTGGTGATGACAATAAAAATAATATTGGTGTGTTGTATGGCATCGGTGTAGGTCCGGGAGATCCCGAGCTTATGACTTTAAAGGCTATTAATACAATAAGAGCATGTGATATAATTGCAATCCCTGCAGTTTCAAAAGAGGAATGCTATGCGTACGGCATAGTGCAGGCTGTTTTACCGGAGATAGAGAAAAAACATATTATGTTCACTCCGTTTCCCATGATAAAGGACAAGGAAAAGCTTACTATATCACACAATAAGATATATAGTGACATAGTCTGTGAGCTTGAAGATGGGAAAAATGTTGCAATGCTTACAATCGGCGATCCAAGCGTGTATTCGACATATATGTATATCCATAAGCGTGTCATGCAGGCAGGTTTTACGGCAGTGATGATAAGTGGTGTGCCGTCGTTTTGTGCAGCTGCAGCGCGGCTTGGCATTTCGCTTGGTGAGATGATGGATGAGATACATATCATACCGGCTTCGTATGATGTGAGGGATACTGTGGGCTACGGTGGAACCTGTGTATACATGAAATCCGGAAAGAAGCTTGCAGAGCTTATAGAGGTGCTTCGCACAGGAGATGCTATCAGAAAAAAGAAAATGACAGTGTATGGTGTGACAAACTGTGGCATGGAGTCTGAGCGTGTGTACAGGGGGCTGGATGAGCTTACCGAAGCAAAAGGATATCTGACAATAGTTATAGTGAAATATAGCTAAAATAGGAGTTTACTTTTTGTGCATAATTGCTATAATAGTATAGAGAATAGAATATTTATATATATATTTGAATATAGAAAAGGGCTGAAATATCACATGAGTATAGTGGATAGATTTGGAGAAAAAGTAGGCGAGATAGCAGAAAACGATCCTGTCAAGGCGAGGAAGATTTTGCTTGCAGGATATAGATTACAGGAAAAAAGATTAGCATTATTTCCGGACAGAAAGCTTCCGATGTCAGGGCAGTATGTGGCAAAGATTGTCATGAATAATATCATACAGGCACTTGCAAAGCCTGAAAATGCCGCCATGGTCAGTATTTTTGTACCGGGTGAGCTTTTGACGGCGGCAGGTCTCACACCATATTCGGTTGAGGCATTATCGTGCTTTATTGCAGGAACTAAATGTGAGCAGGCCTTTCTAAGGCAGACTGAGAAGGAAGGCTTTCCGGAAACTATGTGCTCGTATCACAGGGTTTTTCTGGGCGCAGCATTAAATGGTATAGTGCCAAAGCCAAAGTGCATGGTGTATACAAACCTGGCATGTGATGGCAATATGATGACATTTCCGTATCTCAAGGAGAGATATGAAATACCAAGCTTTTATATAGATGTTCCATATGAGAAGAATTATGACTCTGTTATGTATGTAGCAAAGCAGCTTAGGGAGCTTAAGAATTTTTTACAGGATGTCACCGGAAGAGAAATCACAGAGGAGTCTGTGAAAAAGGCTGTGGACAAGAGCAAAATTGCATCAAATAATTATTACAGGCAGCTTCACCTGAGAAAAGGACATGATATTGCGTCAACTCTCACAAATGAGCTGTATGCGCTTTTCATGTGTCATCTGCTTGCAGGAACTGATGAATCAGTCAGATATACACAGCTTCTGAGAGATGATGTGAGACGTGCACCGGCAGGCGATGGATTTCATGTACTTTGGATGCACACCATGCCGTTTTTGCAGGATGCAGTGAAGGATGTGTTCAATTACAGTGATACGATCCATATCAGTGCAAGCGATTTTATAGCGGATGGTTTCAGAAGCATGGAGTCGGATGATCCTTACGAGGCACTTGCCGAAAAAATGGTTTACTGCATTTATAATGGCAGCGTGAACCAGAGAATAGAGGAGGCAAAGGAGCTTGCCGACACAGTTGGAGCAGACGGTGCTGTACTTTTTGCGCACTGGGGCTGTAAGAATACAATCGGTGCATCAAGCCTTATAAAGCGCTCACTCGAGAGGGAAGGGCTTCCAACTATGGTTTTAGACGGAGACGGCTGCAACCCGGCAAATGCCAGTGACGGACAGATTTCCACAAGGCTTCAGGCATTTGTGGAGATGCTTACAGAGCAGGAACGTAATTAGAAATAATACACCGGTTATTGCGTCTGGTGTGTGGATATTTACTATAAACCAATTTCAGAAAGTGGAAAACAGATGATAAATTATGTTTGTAAATATGCTCCGGTAGAGCTGTTTAAGGGCTTTGGACAGGAATGTGCTGTGCTTGAGGAGGTGCCGGAGAATTTTGATAAATCAGATAAGATAGCTCATGCGAATCTTTGCGGATTCGGCAAATCAGTCATACAGGCTGTGCTCGAGGGCAAGGTAGAGGAGCTTGTGCTCGTGAACTGCTGCGATTCGATGCGCAGAGTCTATGATATCATAGAGAATACAAAGAAATGCAAATTCCTGTATATGCTTGATCTGCCTCATGAGGATAACGAGTGTGAGAACATAAAATTTGCACAGTCAATCCTTCGTTTGAAGAATGCGTATGAGAGATATTCGCACAGGACATTCGACAGGGAGCTTTTTATAAAGTCGTTTGCAAAACCTGAATCTGAGCGCAAGCCATACATAGGTCTTATGGGTGTGCATGTGAGCAGTATTCTTGAGAAGACAATACGTGAAAATATGCAGATGGATGTAGAAAATATGACATGCACATCCGGCAGAAATCTCATTATTTTACAGAAAGATCTTAGAAATATGGATGATGAGACTCTCTTTTTAACATATGCAGAGAGTCTGCTCGGACAGATGCCATGTGCCAGAATGAACAATAATACAAGAAGAAACCAGCTCTTTTTAGACCCTAGCCTTAAGGGCATCATATATCACACGATAAAGTTCTGCGATTACTATGGCTTTGAGTATGCAAGCATAAAGAATAATATTAAGGTGCCTCTTTTAAAGCTTGAGACGGATTTTACAAGCCAGAGTGCCGGGCAGCTTCTGACAAGAATACAGGCATTTGCAGAGACAATAGAGGGCTCAGATGACATGGACCCTACAAAAGGCATAAGCGAGGAGGCAAGAAGAAGGATGGAATCAGGAGTCTACTATGTAGCAGGAATTGACAGCGGCTCAACAAGCACAGATGTAGTGATACTGGATCAGGATGGGAAAATTAAATCGACAATGATTATTCCGACAGGTGGCGGTGCTATGATGAGCGCCGAAAAGAGTCTGGAGAAGGCTGTCGAAAAGGCCGGTATATCAAAGGATGATATTGTAAGGATTGTAACAACAGGATATGGACGTGCATACATCAACAGCGGCGATGACAGCATTACAGAGATTACGTGCCATGCAAAGGGCGCGCATTATCTGAATCCCAACGTGCGCACAGTTATTGACATAGGTGGACAGGATATAAAGGCAATCAGCATAGATGAAAATGGTGCTGTGAAGAATTTCCTGATGAACGATAAATGTGCGGCAGGAACCGGACGTTTTCTGGAGATGATGGCGAGGACACTCGGACTTTCACTTGAGGAGATGAGCACCATGGGACTTGAGTGGAAGGAAAACATTGTGATTTCAAGCATGTGTACAGTTTTTGCAGAGTCTGAGGTAGTATCGCTGGTGGCACAGAACAAGGCTGTTTCTGATATTATCCACGGACTAAACATGTCTGTAGCTTCAAAGGTAGGCGCACTTGCAGCAAGGCTTGGGCAGGATAATCCGGGTGAGTATATGATGACAGGCGGAGTGGCAAAGAACAAAGGCATCACAAATGCACTTGAAGAAAAGCTCGGCGCAAAGCTGTATATTTGCGATGAGGCACAGCTTTGCGGAGCGCTGGGTGCAGCACTTTTTGCATATGAGAAGTGCAGGGAGGCTTAATAGAGGGGTTATAGCAAACCACCAGTTGAACTGGTGGTTGCTGACTTTATTCCATGATTTTTCCATCAATACTTATTGTTACAACTTGCCATGGTATGAATTTTCCACTAGCTTGAAGAGCTTTTTTGGCCGCAATCTCCAGGCCGCCACAGCAAGGAACTTCCATTCGGACAATAGTTACACTTTGAATGTTGTTATTTTGAATAATAGCAGTCAGCTTTTCACTATAATCCACCTGATCTAATTTAGGGCAACCAATTAAAGTTACCTTGTTTCGAATAAAATCCTGATGAAAGGCGGCATAAGCGTAAGCAGTACAATCAGCTGCGATTAAAAGCTTTGAGCCGTTAAAATATGGTGCATTAACAGGAGCCAGTTTAATCTGTACCGGCCAATTTTGAAGCTTTGATTCTGAATCTGCGGTTGAAGTGGCTTTTACAGGCTCAGATGTTTCAGTTCGTCTGATCTGCATGATTTTAGATCCAGGACAGCCGGAATGAGAGGATATTGCCCGGTTTTTTGCAGCTATTTTCTTCTGAGCTTCTTTTACGGCTTCTTCATCATATGCAGGTGCTTCTCTCTCCTCAAATGAGATGGCTCCGGTAGGGCATTCAGGGAGACAATCTCCTAGTCCGTCGCAGAAATGTTCTCTCACCAATTCTGCTTTTCCGTCAATGATATCAATGGCGCCTTCGTGGCAGGCAGATGCACAGGCACCACAGCCGTTACATTTTTCTTTATCAATCTTTATAATCTTTCTTATCATTTTTAACCTCCGTCAATAGTATTTAGCGTTTGTTTATGCTAAAATTATAGTATTATAAATACAACTAGTATGTTTGATTTCCAACAGGGAGGAACTATTTTGCAAAAATATTTATCAATCCTAAGAAACAGTCCATTTTTTAAAGGTCTAACTGATAACGAGATATTATCCATAATGAATTGTGTAAACGCAACAACAATTTCTAAAAAGCGAGATTCTTATATTTTCAGAGCAGGTGATATTACCGAAGTAATGGGGATTGTGGTGTCCGGCTGCGTCCTCATTATTCAAGAAGACATCTGGGGACATCGAAATATTTTGTCAAAATGTCACGCAGGAGATTTTTTTGGTGAGCCGTATGCAGCAAGCCAGAGAGCTGTCTTAAATATCAGTGTGGTAGCAGATGAGGATTGTGAGATTATTCTCTTAAATGTCAAAAGACTTCTGATTACCTGTCCAACTGCGTGTGAGCATCATCAGAAGCTGATCCGTAATCTGGTCAGTGTCCTGGCAAATAAGATACTGATTCTGAACGATAAGATCACACATGTTGGGAAGCGAACGACGAGAGATAAACTATTATCATATCTGTCGGCAGAATCTATCAGACATTCGTCGTTATCTTTTGATATTCCTTTTGATAGGCAGCAGCTGGCAGATTATCTTTGTATTGATCGTGCAGCAATGTCTACAGAGATATCAAAGTTACAAAAAGAGGGCTTTATAAAAACAAATCGAAATCATTTTGAATTGCAATTGAGTATAATCAAAAAGAAGAACTATACAATTTAGGCAATATGATAGAATTCTTCAAATATAAATGAGTGGTTAGCTTCTGTTGATAGACAGGATAATAGACTTCTTGAGTATTACAAACGCATAAATGAAATGACATTGAGAAAGTGACTTGCTGAAACTGATATTGAAATTATTGGGGAGGAATTATTTTGCATAATGTAGAACTTAAATTTGAAGATATGAAACACGGAATAGATAAAGCAGGTGGATTATTTTATCAATATCGTCCATGTAGAAGAGATGTTGCAACAATATATGACATAGAAAATATAAGACATGGAGTGGTATATGCGCAAACACCATTAAATATGAATGATCCGTTCGATTCGATGATTGGATATTCACCTGAAAAAATGTACGAAAATTGCATTTCTATGTTAGTGGAAGAATTGAATATTAAAGAAGAAAGTCTCAAAATTATAATTTCACAGTTGCTCAAGTACAAAGCAGTAGGAAAATTGGCGAAATTTATAAGCATGCTAAATGATTTGAAAAACTATCTTTTTTCAAGGCAAGTAAGCATGCATCAGGTTAATGTACCGATTATCATATTTATTCGCCAAAACCTAAATACTTTATATACAAAGTGTCCGAAAAAAATAAAAGACACTTTGACCAAAGAAGTATTTGCAATATTTTTGTTGATTGTAGGCAAAATGGGAAGGATAGATATTACAGAAGATAATTTGGCAGATATGCTTAAGTTAGACGATGTTTTGGAGGAGTTATATAAGAAGGCGGTAGATATTAAAGATAAGATATATATACCAACATTAAGAAAATTTTTATCTAAATTGACAGTTTCTTGTTTTAGCGTAAGTGGATGGAATAATCAGCTAATGTGGTCACATTATGCCAATTCCTATGCTGGAATATGTATAGAGTATGATTTCAATCAAATTAAAGATGCTATAGGGTTTATATACCCGGTTGAATATACTACAGAAAGACCTACGCTCTCATTGCAAGAGTTAGGAGTGGCAGGTTTTAACTTAGGTTCAGATGCATGTGTGAAATCATGTGACCCCGATATGGGAGCTATCTTATCATATTTGCTAGCAAAAAATGTTTGTTGGAATTATGAAAAAGAATGGAGAATAATCAATGTAGGTGAAGAAAATACACCACTATTTATCGATTTGCCGTTTGTTAAGTCTGTTACTTTTGGTATGAATATGGATCCTATTTGTAAGCAATTATTATGGGATGTATGTACAGAAAAAGGAATTGAATGTTATGAAATAGAAATTGGAACAGAGAATTATGAATTAAGCAGAAAACACCTTACAAAAAAAGATTTTACTTATGATATAGATTTTGAGTGTAATTATATTGACATATTGACGAAGCAGATTTTGGCAGCTTCTGAACGTATAGATAAAATGGGACAAAATATAGAGAATGAAATTGAAAATAAAAATTTTTCAAATGTTAGTCCAATGCTTGCAGATACTATTGATATGATGTCAAATTCGTATTATTTAAAAATATCTCTTAATCGTATATGTGAACATGAATCGGAAGAACTTTCATCATATGGAATGCCGAAAGAAATATTGGAAAATATTTCATTAGTGAATACTTTTGTTACACAAGTGAAAGAGATGAATGTGTCATTAAGAGAAAATATGCCACTTTTCTTGCTTGGAGGTTTAATTAAAGTCTATGAGTATACAGTAATAGAAAAACAATTAGGTGATATACACGAATTAGTTGGAAAGTTTGAGAATATTGAGTGGAATCCATTTTGCATGAAAACTGTATCTGAGAATACAGAAAATAATAATAGTGATTATTTTGAAGTAAATAAGGTGACCAAAATATCAGAGTAACTAGAAGCAATTCTTAGGAGAAGAGACGGTGTGAAATTTTTTCTGTAAATTTAGATTTTCTATGATAATTGATGCGGCTTGACAGCAGGGGATATTTTCATATACACTTTGAGTTAAGTTTATAAAATTTTACAAAAAGACAGTAGCATGTAGGCTAATCCCTTAGTCTCTTACTAGGGGCGCACATTACCTACCTATACGGCAGGTGATGTGCGTCCTCATTTTATTTCGGGAGTTGCGGGATAAATCCCGGTCAAGGCTATGCCTTGCGCAGACGAGGTCTGCTATCCATACACGCGGTAAACCGCTATTTTCTCTTCTTTTTGCCATGTCCGTTTCCTTTTGCAGATTTGAATGCTGTCGAATAACGTTCCACAATATTCATAAAAGTCTTGAATTCGTAAGGATCCATTTTCGTAAAATTCATTTGAAAAAGTTTACTGTATGTCAGCATTTGCTTTTGTGTTATGCTGTCTGCTTTCTGGACTTCCTCGCAGGTATCCATGAATTCGTCAAAAACAGTATTATCGCTTCCAGTATTGGAATCTTTTTTATGTAATTCACGCAGATTTTTTGCAATCGCAGAAATATCATTTCCCAACAGATTATTAAAATAATTATCCTCATCAATGAGAGCTGCTTTTAGTGAGCGCATATAGTGGTTACTGTCAGAAAGGGCATATTTGTTTTTTATCATTGCCCGGTTGTGCTCTATGTATTTGTTCATATTACGGATTTGAGCAGATGCCATATTGTCAACATAGATTTCAAGGTCAGATAAAAAATCTGGAAAATGAGGATCCTTTATCATTTCACAAATCAGTCGAACATTCAGATTGCGTTCTTTTAGCAAATCTATCGTATCATCATCCAGATCGAGTTCATCAACAGGGAAAGGATGGTATTCACGGTTTTCTGTAATACCCAGTAAGTAATCACTGGTTACTCCATAGAATTCAGCCAGAGTAACGATTGCATTCATGGTAATCGCATTCTTAGTATCATCACTTTCATAGCTTCCCAAAGCAGATTTTGAGATACCTGCTTTTTCAGAGAGTTCTAAGAGAGAGTCCCCGTTCTTTTCTTAAATCTTTTAATTTTTCTTGTAGTGTTAATTTACAATTCATAGATTACAGTCCTTTTTATTTTATAAACATTTTATAACGATCAAATCCCTTTTATTATACAACAGAACATTCGTTCCTAACAAGATGAATTTCCAGAAGAGTGGAAATTTATGCTTTTTCGTGGAAAATCCTGCTTTTCGGATATACAGGAAATGCACTTTGAATTTGAGAAAATCTCTATACAACTTCATGAGCATTCCAAATCCCTACCGCATCGGGGAAGTCAGGCGATGATCCGGAAATAATTCGGGGAGCCGGCCAAGAGCGTGATAACGGAACAGTCCAAAACAGTCTATAAGGCTAAAGAACCCAGAGGTTACCTGCCAGGAAATGATGAGGTGAAATGACAAAAATGAATTTTTGATAGGGAGGATTTCAAATGGAAGAAAATGAAAAGTTACACAAGATTCGTGCAGAGGTTGAAAAATCAAAACAAGAAAAACAGCAGGCGGAGAGGCTGCTCGTCAGAGCAGAAAATCGGTTGAAGTATCGTGAAAATATGAGCAGAAAGGCAAGAACACACAGATTGATATTGATTGGTGCAGTTATGGAACAGTATTTTCCAGAACTGAAGGAGTTATCGGAAGTACAGCTAGGTCAGATGATGGAGCATCTGGATATCAATGAACTCCATGCCCAATATTACTCCTCATGTTTGCAGACATACATATTGTTCCAATATGGCAAAGTCTGGCATGAATCCTAAAACATAGCAGTATTTATGGGACATTCGGATATAGCTGTGACGCTTAATGTGTATACCCATGTAGGACTTGAGGATGCAGAAAAGGAACTTCAGAAAATGCAAGGATTGGAAAATGCTAGAAAAGAGATGGGAATTTCGGATATGGATGATAAACCTTTGAAACAGAATATGTTCAAGGTGGTATGATAATATAATAAGGAAGAGATTTTGAGGACACTCAGGCTATACGGCTTGGGTATCTTTTTGGCTGGTAAAAGAAGAACTTGGATGCTATAATAAAATTTAATCATTTAATATTTATTTTTGAAAGGTAAAGCATTGTAAAACAGAGAATTCATCCCGTATTGATATTATAGACTATTGTTAGCATCCGGGCGAGTTCTGGGTGCTTTTGATTGGAGGGATAAAAGGCTATGATTAACCTTGGTACATTAAAAGAAATTACTGATTTGAGAAGTATATGGCCACATGAAGCTTTGAATTTTACTCCTTGGGTGGCAGAGAATGTTGAATTACTTGCAGATGCTGTTGGTCTTGATATTACGGTTGATGAGACAGAGTCCTCTGTTGGAGACTTTAATGTTGATATCTATGCATCTGAAACAGGAACAGATAGAAAGATTATCATTGAAAATCAATTAGAAGATACAGATCATGACCACCTTGGTAAATTAATTACTTATGCATCTGGTAAAGATGCAGATGTGGTTATATGGGTTGTGAAACACGCACGTGAGGAACATAAGGCAGCAGTTGAGTGGCTTAACAATCATACAGATGATAAGATTGGCTTTTTCTTATGTGAAATAAAGCTTTTCCAGATAGGTGATTCTGATATTGCTCCATCATTTACAGTAGTTGAAAGACCGAATGATTGGACGAAGGAGATTAAGAAGACAACTGCTAAAAATCCAACACAGCAGCAGAGACTGGAATATTGGCAGGCGTTCAATGATTATGCCTTTCAGAACGCAGAATTTAACAAAGCATTTAATAAGAGAAAACCAACGACAGATCATTGGATGGATTTTAGTATTGGATCATCAGCTTGTCATATCGCAGTATCTCAAATCCAAAAAAGAAATGCGATTGATGTTGAATTGTACATAAATGATGATAAGGAACTTTTCAGAAATTTGCTTTTACATAAAGATGAGATTGAATCAGTGATGGGATTGGTACTTGATTGGAGAGAACTGCCGGAAAGAAAGGCAAGTCGTATTATTATTGAAAAAGAAGTGACGTTTGATAATCGTGCCACATGGTCACAGCAGTTTGATTATATCATGGATGTCTGCATGAAGATGAAGAAGGCATTCAAGAAGTATTTATAAGAGGGTGATATCACAGAATGTTGTAGAAAGTGAGAAAAAGGTTTGCTAAAAATGCAATAAAATAAATAGAGAGGAAAAAGAAATTGAAAAGACATATTAATAGTCCGTATAAAATGAATTGGAAAATGTATGGTTTAATTGGTGGAATATCTGTATTAATAATGATTATTGCAGTTATATGTAATGAAAATACTGATAGTCTTATTTCGGATATAGTTAAGAACTTGGCATTTGGGTGCGTGGCATCTACAATTGTTGCGCTGCTAATTGAAATTGGAAATATTAAAGAACAAAACGATAAAGCTACTAGTGTATATGATGCAGTGTATATGGATTTAAAATTTCAAATAAGCTGGTATGTTGAAACTTGGGCACGTTTGTGTAGTGTTGCTTTTAAAGACGAAGATTATTGTCAGGAAAAACATACTTGGATTGAATGGTATGAGATAACAAAAAGCAAATTTGCAGAATGTGATGATAACAGACAAGCGGAATTAATGAAGTTCTTTACTGAACAACTGATGGATAGCATAGAGGGGATTGAAAAATCCCTTAAACAAATAGATAGTCAGCAATACATTTTAAATATTAATGGGATATATGATGAGGGATTACGAAAAATTCTTGGGGATTATAGCTTTGAATTTTATGCGGCAAAATTAACATTGAGGAGAGAATATGATAAAGCTGATTTTTGGAAATCCTTTGATGCAATAAAACAGGATTTGATAAACTATATATATAATTGGGTAGATATAAGATATTACAATTATTGTAGGTTTAAGCCATACAAATTTCATGATGATAAATCAGAAACAATGCGTGCAATGATGGAAAGTGAAAATAAATAATGCAGTAAAGTGGGATCAAATTGCTACACCCTTTTGTTAAATAATGCACCCCCTCGGTTTAGAAATACTCCAAAGGGAGTGCAAAATCCAGAGTAGTAATCCCGAAAAGTTTGACTACGATTTTACTACGAATGAGGGGTGTGAATTGCACCGTTTTGCCGTATTTTGCAAAATCGGCACTTAAAATGTAACTTTTATAATAGAAGAAACAAGTCGGCAAAACGCCTCAAAACACGGCATTTCTCGGCTTTTTATGATAGGAGATTTTTATGATACGAATACTTTTCATCTGCCACGGCAGAATCCGTACTTTTGTCTGAAGTGGCTTAAAATCAAGGCTTTTGGAGAATGAGAAGGGTATTTGTACCCCCCCATTGTACCCCCCCCTATTATGCGCGAGTGTACCGCGACAACCTAAAAGCAAAGCTTTCGGGTTGGAATTTGTTAACCGGACTGTCCTCGATAAAAATGAATATGATTTGTGGTGAAAGAAGTTACTGCGGGGAGCAGATGGACCGATTTTGAAAAACTCTGTATCAATTTTCTTTACAGATAAACTTTGTTCATAGATTTATGGGATAATCAGTTTAAGCGCTTGAATAAAGGAGATTATCCGGGAAGAAAATGAGAAGGCGCAGACGGAATGATTCTGTAATTCCGTCACTTCATGAGAGATAAATGTTATAGTGAATTTATAGTGAATAGAGAAACGCGATAGCGTAGTAAGCAATAATTTCAGATGATCCAGGTTTGATCAGAGAGGAGAAGAATATGAACAACTATTGTATGATCCAGAACTCCAAAACGTTTGCATTTTCCGCAGAGAATCCAACCGGTGTACGCGCAGGTGGTTCCCAGGGCGGTGACTGCACCAAGCTTCGTCCGACCGTGACGATTCCTGCAGGGGAAACCGTAACTCTGGTAGATGCTGCAGGACCGGGTGTGATCCAGCATATGTGGTTTACCGGATATGTAGGGCACCATTTTATCATTCGTATGTATTGGGATGATCAGGAATATCCGTCTGTGGAAGCTCCGCTCTCTGCATTCTTCGGATGTGCCTATGATGAAAATTTCGTGGACCGGGATGGCAAATATCCGGTGTTGAATTCTGCCATGATGCTGGTAGCTCCTGGTCGCGGCTATAACAGCTATTTTGAGATGCCGTTCCATAAGAGAGCTCGGATCACGATGGAAAACCGTGGTGACAAGGATGAAAATCTCTATTATATTATCACCGGAGCTTATCAGGAGATTCCGGCGGAGGCTGGTTATTTCCATGCCACCTATCGCCAAGAGCACCCGGTTCAGAAGGGTCGTACCTACACAATCGTTGACGGAATCGAAGGCAGGGGACAATTTGTCGGTGTGACTCTGGCAACTGGTATGAATGGCAACAATACCTGTTGGGTAGAAGGCGAAGCCCGCATGTATCTGGACGATGATCCGTATCCGTCTATCCACTATACCGGAACTGAAGACTACTTCGGCGGTTCCTATGGATTTGGAAATGACATCATCATCAAGAGCTATCAGACCTTCAGCGGCTTATATACCGGCATGTATGCAATCTATGGAGACAACCGGGAATTCTATAACGGACAGCAGAGATTCCTGCTGTATCATTTCCATATTGCAGACCCGATCCGTTTTGAGAATAAGTTTCGTATGACACTCGACAACATGGGCTGGACCGGACCGCGTTACGATGATTACACCAGTGTTGCTTATTGGTATCAGACCCTGCCGTCCGCACCGCTGATGCCACTGCCGACAGATGCAGAGATGTGTATGAGATAATAGAACCAGATTGGAGATGTCAGATAGATTGGTTTTAACCTTGCGACACGTCGCATCGGTTATATCGGACTGACATCAGAGATTTGCCGGAAAGGATAGAGGTATTATGTTACTGGAAGAGAAGTTTTTGGAATTTCATCGTTATGCCAGCAGCCACAATCTGCCGCTGGAAGCTATCAGTGTCGGAGATGAGAACAAGGTACTCTGTGAGATGCACTACGCAGCAAATGCACCGAGAAATATTTATTCACATACCAAGAGTTTTACGGTAACAGCAGTTGGACTCGCAATGGAAGAGGGAAAACTAAGCCTGGAAGATCATGTGGCGGAAGTGTTTAAAGATAAACTTCCTTCAAATCCGGATCCAAATCTGGAGAAGATTCAGTTGAAACATCTGCTCTGCATGTCCAGTGGCTTTGGTAAGGCACTTCTGATGAATGCGGACAGACGTCCGGGCGTCGGCGCACCGGATTATGAGAAATATATGATGGCACAGCCGGTTCCTGTGGAGCCAGGCAGTGCATTCTGCTATTCCTCTGCCGACAGTATTCTGGCTGCTCATATGGTAGAACGGGCCGTTGGCAAGCGGATGGGAGAGTATCTGTATGAGAAGGTATTCAAGCCCCTTGATATGGGATGGCCGCTCTGGGAGCATGATCCACAGGGACATCCGAATGGCGGCGGAGGTATGTATCTGACGTGTACCGAGATGATGAAACTGGGACAGCTCTATCTGGCTGAGGGTAACTGGAAGGGCGAGCAGATTGTCAGCAGGGACTGGGTGCAGGAGGTGTCCACCCCGAAATTTACCTTCGAGCCATCTGCAGATCTCTGGCATGTAGGATATGGCTATCAGTTCTGGATCAGTCCATATCCAGGATCCTATCGTGCTGATGGCGCATTCGGACAGATTACAACGATTCTCCCAGAGAAGGGATTGGTTGTTTCCATCCAATGTCCGGAGCGAGGTAATTTCGATCAGGTGAAACGTGCGCTGCATGAACATTTTCTGATGGAATTGTAAGAATAGATTTGCAACAATATGCTATAATTTGCCCAGAAACCGTACTTTTGGCTGAAAAGTAAAAATAGCAGAATATAAGAATAAATTACAATGGGGATATGATAGAGGGAGAGGATCAGCTGGGCTGGTCCTTTTTCAGTGGAGTTAAACTTGTCTGAGTAATATGCTACAAACAAGTTTGTGGACTGAAAAAACCAAAATAAAAGTGCCGAAAAATACAAGACGCAAAACATTAAGCAAACGCAATAATTAAACGCAAAATATCGAATTGATTTGACTTTTTACGTTTTACTGAGGTATAATTTGCGTAAGATGAGGAATAATATTGCGAATGACAGGAGCTGATATATATATGAAAACTTGTAAAGAAAAGGCTTTAGAGTGGAATGTTTCTCCACGTTCCGTAAATGATATGTGCAAAAAAGGAAGAATACAGGGTGCAATAAAAGAAAAAGGATCTTGGTTAATTCCAGACGACTCTCCAAAGCCAATGGATGGAAGAGTGTCTAATGGAAAATACATCAAGAAAAATATGGTTGCGAAAGCAGAAGTTAAATCATTACCAATCGGCATCTCTGACTATGTTCGTGCGCAAGAAGAATATTACTATGTCGACAAGACGTTATTAATCAAAGAATTCTTGGATCAAAAGCCATTGGTATCTTTGTTTACGAGACCAAGGAGATTCGGAAAGACCTTGAATATGGATATGCTCAGAGTGTTCTTTGAAATATCAGATAAGAATACTAGTAAGTATTTTGTCGATAAAAATATTTGGCAATGTGGAGAAGAGTATCGTTCACATCAAGGAAAATATCCAGTCATATTCTTAACTTTTAAGGATGTTAAATTTGATACTTGGGACGCAACAATAGATAAAATAAGGGGACTACTTCAAGAAGAGTATGGAAGACATCAAGAGCTACTAAATAGTGATAAGCTCTCACAATATGAGAAGGAGTATTTTACAAAGATTATTAGCGCTACAGCTAATGAAGTGGAGCTTACTTCTTCGCTAGAAAGACTATCTAAAATGCTTGCTTCACATTATGATAAGGCTCCAGTAATCATTATTGATGAATATGATACTCCGATTCAAGAGGGATACTCTAAGGATTTCTACGATGAAATTATTGGATTCATGAGAAATTTCTTTTCAGGAGCATTTAAGGATAATAAGAATTTATCCTATGGTTTCCTAACAGGAATTTTGCGTATTGCTCAGGAAAGTATCTTTAGTGGTCTAAATAATTTAACAGTGAACTCCGTAATGGATGAAGAATACGATAGCTTTTTTGGATTTACAGAATCTGAAGTGAAAGCAATGCTCAGTTACTATGGAGTATCAGATAAAGAGGAGGAACTTAAAGACTGGTACGATGGATATTTGTTTGGTAGCGAAGAAATATATAATCCATGGTCTGTAATCAACTATATTTCCAAGGGATGCCTTCCTCAAGCATATTGGGTAAATACAGGAAAAAATGAAATCCTTGATGATGTACTAAGAGTGGCTACAGATGATATTACAGAAAGATTATATGACCTTTTGCAAGGAGAAAGAGTAGTTGCAAGAATTGATCAAAATGTGGTGTATAGATCGCTTGCGGAGGATCCAGCAAATATTTATAGCTTATTGTTGGTTGCTGGCTATTTGAAAACTCCTAAAAAGGAACTGCAAGCAGATGGTTCATATTTATGTGAAGTATCAATTCCAAATAGAGAGATTGCAGTTGTATATAAGAGTGAAATCTTGTCACATTTCTTGCAAACTGGAGCAATTACAAGGACTACAGCAAATAAGATTGCAGAAAGTCTTTATGTCAATGATTACAAGAAGTTGCAGAGCGCTATTGGGGAATATATGGATAAATCAATTAGCTTCTTCGATGGTGGAGCTGAAGGATTTTATCATGGTTTGATGCTAGGATTAATAGCATTAATGGATAATCAGTATAAGATTAAATCGAACCGAGAATCTGGAGATGGCAGATTTGATGTTTCTTTAATTCCAAGAGAAAAAAGGTATCCTGGTATTATTTTGGAATTAAAGTGGAAAGAAAAATTAAGCGATGTTGAGCTTGAAAAATGGTCTAATGAAGCATTAAAGCAAATTGGTGAGTTGCGATACGATTCTGAAATGAAAGAGGATGGAATTACGGAAATCTTGAAGTTTGGAATTGCTTTTTCGGGGAAGAAAGTATGTGTAAGAACTGAGTAGAACAAGAATTTAGTGCAAAGGAGGCGATAGTATGTTTCCAACAATTAATAAAAAAGAAACAGGTGTTAATCTTCGAAGAATTATGGATATGAGAGGAGTAAAACCAAAAGATATTCAAGAATATTTAGGGTTTGGATGTGTGCAGAGTGTTTATCGATGGTTGGATGGCGTTAGTATGCCAACAGTCGATAATCTGTATGCAATTAGCAAAATGCTTCAAGTTCCTATGGATTCAATTGTTTGCGGAAATGCTGGAAGAACAAAAAGTCAAATGGATGCATGTCTTACGGATCAGGAGAGAAGAGTTTATACCTACTATAAGAAAATGAGAGAATTAAATGCAGCATAATTTTTGAACTACAAGTTCAATGACATTACATGAATCCTCCCTTAGAATTATATTAAGAGATAATTTTAATGGAGGATTTTTTTATGAGCGAAAAGATGTTAGTAACACAGGCTCTTGATGAAAGAGACCTACTAGTAAAGAAGATATCAGATAAAATTGACAAAGCAAGTTTTGTGGATACCATAAAGCCAAATGAGGATAAAGTATATTCAAAGCGCATTGGCAAGGATGAATATGCGAAAGAAGCGACCCAATGAATATATGGAATAAATATGATTTTGCTATGTCAGGTCTCGGAAAGAAAAGCAAAATCTTGGCAAAAATAAAACATTTTTTTAAATGCGTAAAGTGGAGTAAACAGCGTATTACAAGGGGCTATTGTGATTGTGATGTTTGGGAGATGTTTTCTTTTCTTCAGACGCTTATTCCGGATATGCTGCAAACACTGAAAGATACAAGAACGGGTTCACCAGGATATTTGGGAGAAAACTATACCAATGAAAATGGAATTCTTGTAAATGATACCTGCCATGAGGAGTGGAATTGCATTCTAGACAAAATGATATTTTTATGGCGAGAAGTGGAGAAAGATACATGCTCACAAAAGAATCCATTTGATGAAGCGCATTCCAAAGCAATGGATGAATTTACGGAACGATTTGGATTATTTGGAAATAAACTTCAAACTGAGAAAGAATTAGAGGAAAATAGAAAGCGCGGTGGCGGAGGAACAATTCATTTTATGGATGAGTTGCCTGAGTATAAAGAGATTTCCGATAAATATCGCGAAGAAGAAAAGCGTTTGGAAGAATATAGAAGAAAGTGTAAGGATGAAGCTATAGATATGCTTAAACAATATTTCTATGACCTGTGGGATTGAGTTATTAGTAAATCTTAAACCAAAAGTTTAATGCAATTAGTAATAGAATCCGTTATACTAATCATCTACAGGTAAACTTGTGATTCGGGATGGAAGAAAATTACGGAGGTACAAAGAGATGGAACCAATGTATTTGCAGGTCCTGCAAAAAGAAACAGGAAGACAGATTAAGAAACTGCTCGTGGAAAATGGTTATACCGTGAAAGACGTGCAGAATGCTATGGGATTTGAAAATCCACAAGCAGTCTACAAATGGATTTCAGGTAGATCATTACCGAGCTTAGACAATTTTGTAATCTTAAGCAGATTACTGCACACCAGCATAGAAGATATCCTCGTCATTGACGGGGATATTGTTCGTTTATGGGGATTTTCCTTTAAACTGTTAGTACAATGACAAATTTAGCGGAAGGCTTTATGCTGATATCAGAACAGGAGAAATCAGGGAAAAGTAGAGAGGAGAAAAGATATGCAAACAATGACATCAGCATATGCAAATAAAATGCTTAAGAGTTTGGAAGAGGATAAGGCTTTCTGGCTGAACAAGGAGGAAGAGGCCTGCACATATGTTGCGGCAATTAATGAGGAGCCAGTTGTTCCTGATTATGATTATGTCGAGGTCGCAACGACAATTGCTGCGCTAGATGAGAAGATTGCTATTATAAAGCATGAACTTAATGTAACTAATGCAAACGCAAAGGTTCTAGTAGGTGATGTAACAATGAGTATAGATAGCATTCTTATTAAGATGGCACAGCTGAATAGAAGAAAAACGGTATTAGACGTAATGCGTAAACGATTGCCTAAATCCAGAGAAGAACAACGTTCTTATATGTCCCGTAATTCGGTTCCTGAGTATAGATACATTAATTACGATTTGGAACTAGTTAAAAACGAGTATGAACTTGTGTCTAAGTCGATTATGGAAATGCAAATGGCACTTGATAAATATAATCAAACGGTACAGTTTGAAGTAGACATCTAAATGAAATATCCGTACAAGGCTTCATGAGATTGATAGTTGATCCAGGAGGTTCGTGTTCATTGTTAAGGTATATTTGTTATTCGTTATTTGTTATCAGTTTTTGTTTAACGTGAATAACATCAGAAAGCATGATTTCTTAACAGTTGCGTTGTAGAAAACCTGCAGGAAACTGCGTGTGGAGGTTCGGTTCTAAACACAAAACTGTGGAAAGTCTTTGGATTTTCCACAGTTATTTTTATGTGAAGTTGATAGAACCCATACTAGTAATATTGGATAAGTGACCAGTCACAATATTTATGCTAGTTCAAACTGAATTAGAAGAATAGTAGGGATAGATTGCATTAGCTAAATAAATATGTTTACAGCAGGGGCGGCTGTGCTAGGCTGTTCTACCGAAGGCTCTGATTGAGAGGGATTACCTATAATCGGGGTCTTTTCTATTGCCTTCAAGCACAGTTGCGGGGTCATGCTGTCAACATATAGAAAACTGTTCGCCAAACAGAATAAAAATTAATTGAAACTATTCGCGGTTAGGAATATACTAAAAGTGATGTAGTGTCGTATTTATTATGGAGGATACATATGAATTTTGTACCATCATCTGAAAAAGCAAAGGAATGGGGAATAAGCCAAAGACGTGTAGCTATTTTATGTAAAGAAGGCCGTGTTCCAGGAGCTGAATTAGTTGGAAATAGATGGTTTTTACCATCTGATGCTGTAAAGCCTCAGGATCCACGTAAAGCAAAGAAGGATTAATTATGTTTAAAATTATTGAGGGTGATTTTAAAAATAATAAATATAGTGATGAAGAGTATTTGGACAATTGGCCAATGCTTTATATTCTTGAGAATGGTCGCCAAGCGTATATTGGAGAGTCTAGCCATGTGAAAACCCGAATGACGCAGCATTCCTCTATAGAAGAGAAGCGTATTTTTGACAAGGTGCATTTCATTTACTCAAAGCTTTTTAATCAGTCGGTTACATTTGATTATGAGTCGAAGTTGATTCAGTATATCGCTGCGGATGAGCTTTATGAAGTGACTAATAAAAATAAAGGTATTGCGGATAAGCAATATTATCAAAAGCAGGAATACGACGAGAAATTTGCAACCCTTTGGAGAAAGCTTCAAAGAGAGAAGCTGGTAAAGCATTCCATCGAGGAAATTGAGAACTCTGATTTGTTTAAGTATTCGCCGTACAAAGAACTCAATGATAGTCAGAGACAAGCAGTCGAGGACATTGTGCAAAAGCTTAAAGAAGGTACTGTTGATAAAGTAGTTGTCAATGGAATGCCTGGAAGCGGAAAAACTATCGTTGCAGTATATTTGATGAAATATCTGGCTGATAGTGAAGAATATGCAGGAAAGCAGATAGGTTTTGTTGTACCTCAGACATCTCTTCGTAAGACGATGAAGATCATTTTTAGAAGTATATATGGCTTGTCTCCATCGCAGGTCCTTTCGCCCTCAGATGTTACCAAGAAGAAATATGACATTTTGTTAGTAGATGAGGCACATAGACTGCATCAATATAAAAACATTTCTTACATGGGAACATTTAAAGCAAATTGTGAGAAGCTTGGATTAACAACAGAAGCAGATGAACTTGACTGGATTTTGATGCAATCAAAGCAAGCGGTTTTATTTTATGACAGTATGCAGGTCGTTGGCCCGTCTGGTATTGATTTTGAGCGATTTGATAAGAAGATGGAGGCCTCATTTAACCGAAGAATGATAGCATATTTCACCTTGATTACGCAAATGCGAGTGCAAGGCGGAAATGCATATATCGATCAAGTAAAGGATATGCTTGCGGGTAGTTGCAGTAGCAAATACGTATCTGAAAAATACGACCTCAAGCTTTATGCGGATTTTTCAAAATTTGAGAAAGATATGTATGCGAAAGAGAATGAAGTTGGTTTATCAAGAATGCTGGCAGGTTATGCATGGCCGTGGATTAGTAAGAATGACCAGGCGTTAAAAGACATAGAAATCCAAGATGTAAAGCGTATGTGGAACCATTGTACTGAAGGGTGGGTACATACCGCAGAAGCTATAGATGAAGTTGGCTGTATTCATTCTATTCAAGGATACGATTTAAATTATGCATTTGTCATTCTTGGAAAAGATATTGGGTATGATAAAGCTGCTGGGAAGATTATTGTACGCCCAGAATGTTATTTTGATAAAAATGGTAAACGTACAGCTAATTACGAAGAACTATTAGAGTACATAACCAATGTTTATTATGTCCTGATGACACGCGGAATCAAGGGAACATATTTGTACGTATGTGATGATGAACTAAGAGAATATTTGTCTCAGTACATGGAAGTGGAGAAATAAAAATGAAACAAGAAACTATAGATAGAATCAGAAAATTCACAGAAGACCGAGACTGGGATCAGTTCCACTCACCAGCAAACCTTGCAAAATCAATTGTGATTGAAGCGGCTGAATTGTTGGAATGTTTCCAGTGGTCAGATGAGGAATATGATTTGCAACATATTAAAGAAGAGTTGGCAGATGTCATGGTATATAGCCAGAATCTTCTTGATAAGCTTGGCTTGGATGCAGACGAAATCATTAATATGAAGATGTCTCAAAACGAGGCTAAGTATCCAGTGGATAAAGCAAAGGGAAGCGCAGCAAAGTACGATCAATTATAAAATGAGAGAAAAATGGCTGAAAGCCAGTATTTATCTTAATCCCCAATTTCTTACCTGTCGATTCCCAATGGCAGATTTGCCTTTGGTACAGACTTGAAATTTACCAAAGTTTTTACCAAAATTGATGACAAAAATATGCAAAGATATGGTAAAATATGCCAGAATAAGTGAAAAATGAAGAAAGGTAAAAAGGCTTGAAAAGCCCGAAAATACTGGAAATATGAGAAAAATCAAGATTTTATTCATCTGCCACGGCAATATACTAACCTTGATTAAAAATACTTGAGTTTACAGTGTTTTGGGGATGTTACAGTAGATTTTACCAACGATTTACCAAAGCTATTTGAGTAGTGGATAAACTACTCAGGATATGTAAAGAGAAGTATTATAAAAGAGTCCTAGCAAAGAAAAATCCGCAATTTAGCGGATTTTTTTAATACGTTCATTAAATAAAAGCAATCTGTTAATCTTATCATCATAAAATTCTTTTTGCTGTTCAATCACAGCTTTATCATTATCCTCATAGGAAATTAAATCCATCTGTTGTTTACAATTTAGATAAGAACAAATAGCTTCATTTATTTGTGAATCTTCAAATGTCATGTGTATGCTGCTGGGGATGTAGTTGCCATCTTTATCCTTATCAGCAGATATTTTCAATGAAGATTGTTCATTAAGCTTCATAACCAAAGAAAGAACATCACTAACGGTATTAATATCGTAATCAAGAAATACAGTTACGCTAATGCCAAGAGCTTCAGCTATTTTTTGAAGTTGATCTGGTTTTGGATTGCGTTCACCGCTTTCATATTTCTTTATGGTAGATAAATAAATACCGGACTGTTTTGATAATTCGTCCTGTGTCATATCTTTTAATTTTCTATATTTTTGAATTTTACTTCCAATTGAATGTCTATTATCCATTAATAATCACCTCAAACAAATTGATATGAATATTTTAACACAGAGTTCACAAAAGTGGTACATTATTTTGAAAATATATTGACAACCACAAATGTGGACTATATAATAAAAATGCGAACAGACCACAAATGAGGACTAACATAAAAAGAATAGATATGTTGAAAATACTTCTTTTGGCGAAGTTCAAGGATTCAAAATTTTGCTATATCATAATCCTGCGAGTTGCAAAGCAGCTCATACAATTGAATAACAATTACAGATATAGTGATAATTCCGGTTCAGATACCTGATGGAAATCAAATATACTTGCGAAGAGTGCTGAAGGATTGAGAAATGAAAGTGGAGCGAGTAAGGGTAGTCAATACTGTTGCGGAAGGATAATAAACTATGAAGGTGTTCAAAGGGAACTTCCTGGCTCTCGAAAAGGCGGTAGAGAGGATAGCATTATTTAATTTAACTTAATGCGTCGTAAACGCAGATGCGGCTTATCTGTAATTCCTATGTGTGCAGGCAAATGGGAAAAAAGCACACCTACATGGCATGAGCCGTGTAGAAAGCAGGTAAGTAGTGAATGAAATTAACTTTTAAAGGTGTGGATATAAGCACTGAGGAAAAGTTCGTCAGCTACATTAATTCACTGAACACAGCGATAATGAAGCAAAATGCCATGAATGAAATCAAGCAGGATTTATATGATGTTTCTTATTTGAAAAAGCGTTACCGAAAGATTGTAGCCAGAAATGAGAAAGCATTATTTATGGCAGAGCACGAATGTTTGAAATGTGTTTATTTCCAAAGACTGGCACGAAAATGTCAGGCAAATTGTAAGTGTCTCTTAGAAGAATCTACGGAAGGAGGCGTATTTACATGAAGCTATGTTGGATTGTAGTGTTGGTCGGAATAAGTATCATCCTGGTTTTTCTATATTCATTAGTTGCAATGTCGTCCAGAACAGAGAGGTTTATTGAGCAGCTTATGGAAGAGGAAGGGAGAAAAGATACAGATGAGCAGGATATGGAAGCAAATATTACGGAAGGGAAGGAGAGACAGGAACATGAATAACAAGTTAGAAGTAATCGGCATTGATCATGGATGGTCAATGATGAAAACAATCTCTCAGGTATTTGTCACAGGTGTTAAGGAGATTA
>ERZ773143.239-NODE-239-length-68086-cov-18.355647_pt1 | contig 68086 bp, 105 predicted proteins | sample MGYA00580852_ERZ773143 | MGnify/ENA primary metagenome ERZ773143 (study PRJEB29015, sample SAMEA2737853) | human gut metagenome | biome: human gut; feature: human-associated habitat; material: faeces | place: China | collected 2012 ... | reverse complement strand
CTGTCCAGTAAGTGGCGAAGGATTCATTTCGCTTGCTGCGGATGAACATATTTTTCCATATAGAAACCCAGATCCAGAACACGATTTAGACCCTACGGATTGGTGCACAAATGTGACAGATGTAAGCATGAATGAAATCGGTAAAACGTTATTCTTCACCCGTGAAGAAGCTGTGAAGAAGTTGGAGGAGATGAAGAAATGACAAGATCTGAGATTACAGCAAAACTATCAGCAATGATCGAAAAGAAAATCAATCCTCACAATGATCCACGTATTTATTGGGCTAAGGAAGTGACATTCGATTATTCGACAGATCATGCGATAAGGGTGGATTATATGCGGTTCGTGCCGGTGAATAATAGCGTGTCCGGGATAGAAAAAGGTGACTGCTATTGTTATGAGGTTAAATCATCAGCTGAAGATTTTCGTTCTGGTCATGGGTTGAATTTTGTTGGCGATTATAACTACCTGGTTATGCCGACAGATGTATACGCTGCGGTATCCCTTGAAATTCCACATTATGTAGGAATATATGTACCGGAAGCAAATGATCTTACATGCATCAAAAAAGCAAAGCGAAGAAATCGGACAAGGCCTGTATCTGAAATACTCTTGATGATGTTCCAGTCTGCGAATAGGGATTATAGAAAAGCAGTAAAACAGTTGAAGGAGATGAAGAAAAATGGCTGAATATGTCAAAAAATCAGATGTAATAAAAATCATGGAGGATAATTCTTACATTATGGAAGTGTTTGGTGTTAAAAAGAAAATGATTGATGGGTTTGCGATGTGTTGTGATTTTGCAGACTTAAAAATTGTTGAGATTGATGATGAAGAGGTAGATTAATATGAAGCTGAGAAGAAATTGGAGATAATGAAGAATGAACAATAGTTATTGGAATTATGAAGCCGATGAAAATATAATTTGCCCTTATTGTGGTCAAGAATACGAACCATCATACGAAGATACGTACATTGGAGGGGAACTGGCTGATTGTTACACAGAAGAAAAGAAAACCTACACTTGCGATAAATGTGGCAAGAAATTCACCATGTATGGCTATCAGGCAGGATGGAGGTATCTAACAGAAACCATTGACGGAGAAGCAACGAAAGAACAAGTAGAAAGAATTGTAGGAATTGAAGGAGATGAAGAATGAATAAATGTTGCGCTAGTCAAGACGGTATATGTAGAAATGTTATTCTTTTCGGAACAAGATGCGATGGCTACAAAGAAAGATGCAAATTAAGACCAACTTATAACACTCTTGAACGAACAGTGAAAAATTATCAGCATAGTTTAAGAAAAATGTTTGGAGCGGAGGATTAACAAAATGGAAAAAGCAAGTATTCCTGTTGGAGTTCAAAAGGAAATTGTAACGGAATTAGAACAGATTTTTAGAATCGTAGATGACAAGCCATATTTTGAATTAAAATACAAGAAAGTTGGCGAGGATTATTACCACGTAGGATATAGTTCATATGATTTCCATAATGTTCTGAAATGGAAAGAAGAATATTTTGAATTAGTAAAGGAGAATTATAAAGAAACAATCAAAAAATTAAGATACCCGGAACTTCCAGACGGATTAGTTATGGTTGATTTAGAAACTAGACAAGAAGCTATTAAAGCACTTGAGAAGCAGATTCCGAGGAAAGTGAACAACTTGAGCGAAACATATTTAGACTTCGGAGTAGGCAAAAAAATAAAAGTTGGTGCTTGCGGTAACTGCCCAAATTGTAATTACAACATAGATATTGTTAGTAAATACTGTACTAGATGCGGACAGAAATTAGATTGGAGAGAAGAGGAATAGATAAATGGCTCAGAAGCGAATGTTTACAATGAAAATCGTTGACAGTGATGCATTCCTGGAGATGCCGTTGTCAACTCAGTGCTTATATTTTCATCTTAACATGAGAGCTGACGATGATGGATTCATTGGAAATACAAAAAGAATAATGAAAATCATAGGAGCAAGTGAAGATGACCTGCGATTATTGATTGCAAAAAGGTTTGTTCTTACATTTGAGGACGGCGTGATTGTAATTAAGCATTGGAGAATGCACAACACTTTGTCAAGAGATCGGTATGCTGAAACATCATATACAGACGAAAAGAAAATGCTGCTTTTAAAGGATAACGGTAGTTACTCTTTAACGGGTGGGAATCCGATTGATGATACTCGGCTGATAGAACGCTCTGGACGGCAGACGCAACAAAGACGCAACATAGACGCAACAAAGACGCACTCAGATAAAGGTTTAGATATAGATAAAGATAAAGAGAAAGATAATAAATTAATAGTATCTAAAGATACTATATGTCAGACTGATGTCCGACGTGTCATCGAGGAATGGAACAAATTACAGGAAGTTGGAATCAATCCGATTCGTGATATTAAACCATCATCAAAAAGATGCCAGTTACTTAAAGGGCGAATCCGTGAATACGGAATTGACGAAGTCCTTAATGCGATCAATAACGTCCGCAAGAGTGATTTTCTTCGAGGGGAGAATAACCGCGGATGGATGATAACATTTGACTGGTTTGTTAAACCAAATAATTTTCTTAAGACGTTGGAAGGAAACTACAACAAGGAGGGACAGCATGGAACTTGCAGAACAGTTACAACACCTGTCAAACCACTCGTTCCATTCGATCAGTGGAACGGAAGCAGTAACTCAGACACCCCATTTGCAGACTGAATGCCCTAAATGCGGCGGCACTGGATGGATATGGTCAAGGAATGAGGACGGAATCCCGTATTGCGAGGAATGTCCCTGCGGAATTCGTAAGAAAATAATCTTGCAGAATCAGTTACAGTTCGCGGAAATGCCAGAAATGTATAAAGATTGCACCTTTGCGAACCTGAGAAGCAATGTGTATCAATCTCCAGACAGTAAGGAGACATTCACCCAGGCTGCAAAAGCTGTGAAGTACTGGCTTGAACATATCGGAGAGATGCAGAAGCAAGGGATGGGATTATATATCTGCTCTGGAGTAAAAGGATCTGGAAAGACAAGGCTTGCATGTAGTATGGCTAATGAACTGATGCAGAAATATCAGAAATCAGTTAAATTTACCACTTCATTGAAAATTCTTGAAGAAATCAAGTCCACATGGTCAGCTCGTGACAATGCGACGGAAAGCAAATTGATTCGTGATCTAACATATGCAGACATTTTGATTATTGATGATTTCGGAGCGGATTCCGGGAGAGATTGGATTAACGAAAAATTCTATGGGATTATCAATGGACGGTATGTGGATAGAAAAATCACTATCTTCACAAGTAATTATCGCATATCGCAACTTCCGTATGATGATCGAATCACGAACAGGATTCTGGAACGGTCTTATGAAATCCCGTTTCCGGAAGAATCCGTAAGAGAGCATATCGCGGAGGAAGCAAGAAATAACATGATTGCAGCTATCCAGAAAGGAGCAAAATGAGGAAATTGTGGGGGTTTCTAAGTGAAGCAGAGATTAATGTGCTGAAGAAAAACCAGTGCATGAAATGCAGATACTTTTCCAAGACAAGCAAAAACAATACGTTCCTGGCTACGTCGGTATGCAATTATATTCTGAACAAGGGTCACAGCCGAAAATGTGATCCAAGGGACTGTATCAAAAGCGGACGATTCGAGGAAATGGCAGGACGCAGAAAGAAGAGATGAAAAATGAGAAAAGTAAGCGAAATGTACCGAAGATCTGGCGGTACTTGCTGGCAACATATTTGTATGGAATGTGCGGATTACCTTCCGGGTAAGAAAACCGGGAAATGTCGAAACTATGAACTGGACGTTCCGTGGAATCCGAATTCCGTTGCCTGCAAATTTTTCACAAAAGAACACAAGGAAGAACTGGAAGGACAAATGAATATTTTTGATTTTGTGAAATAGGGGTGATCGCATGACAATCGTAACACTTGACGGTAAACCGGTTGACATTGAAAAAATCGAACTGCCGGAGGAAATTGTGGAGTTAATCATGACGTGTCTGGATTGACCAAATGAATAATGTGGTGTAGAATGTGTCGTAACATGATATGTGCGGCACATTTTCTACACAAAGGAGGAAAACGCATGGAATGTGTTGCATATTTGCGTGTATCTACAGAGAAACAGGCAGAGGAAGGAAACGGACTGGACAGTCAGCGGCGTGATATTGAGAACTACTGCCGAAAAAATGAACTGATAATCAAGAATTGGTACGAAGATGATGGATTTACTGGCTCGAACATGAACCGACCAGGATTACAAAGACTTATCAATGATTGCACCAGAAAACGAGTCAAATGCGTGGTAGCGTTCAAACTTGACCGATTATCACGAAGCATGGTGGACGGAATCTATCTGATCGAACGAATATTTATACCAAATGGCGTGGAATTCAAATGCGTCCATGACAGCGTGAGTTACGACAGCCCAATGGAACAGGCATATACACAGATGATGGCAGTGTTCGCTCAGCTTGATAAAAACACAATGCTGCTTAGAATGCGAGGCGGAATGTTGGAACGTGTGAAGCAGGGATTCTGGATGGGCGGTGGAAACTTGCCTTATTGCTATGACTACGACAGGGAACAGGGGATTTTGATTCCCATACCGGAACGAGCGGAGCAGGCAAGGCAGGCATTAGATTTGTATTTGTCTGGATATTCGGATGCCAAAATCAGAGATATCTTAGGCTACACAAGCGAAATGGTGGTCAGGAGCATTTTGACAAGTCCGGTAAATATCGGGATGATTCCGTATAAGGGAAGTATCTATCAAGGAAAACATGAGCCGATTTTTGAAACAGAAAGATTTGAAGCGGCTCAAGAAATGAGAAAATCTCGCCGACAGCACAAAATTCAGAGCATCAATCATCCGGCACACTTGCTTACAGGATTATGCTATTGTGGTGTATGTGGATGTAAGATGAGGTACCAGAAATGGACGCATGGAAAGCATAAGATATACTGCTGTTCGCGGAATACAGGATGTTCACATTTGCCTAATTACAATCCTAACTGCGATAATTCTCTTGAATGGGCGGATGATATCGAAAATCAAGTGGAAGAGCAGATTCTTAAAATCTCGATCAATCTATCTTCATACAAACCAAAGGAAAGAGAAACCAGACTGGAAATATTACAGAAGCAGTACGATAAAGAGAAGACCAAACTGAAACGGTTATATTCGTTGTACGCTGATGGGAACGATGCAGTTCTGGAGATGATACAGGAATCCGAGAGTAAGTTGTCGGAAATAAAAGAACAGATTGACAGAGAAACGGAGAACGCAGAGTACACGCAAAAGAAAGAGTATGTCTACGAAAAAATAAAAAGGCTCGCCGATGTTTGGGATCACATCGACAAGCCAGACAAAAACAAGATACTAAAGAGTATAATCTCAAAAATTGTGATAGTCAATGGAAATGTTGAAATACAGTTAAAGAGATTTTAGCATAACCTATACGCCATCCCTACGGCATATAGTTAGTGCTAATAAGTGTCGCACGTATCATGTCAATAAATAACAGGAGGGTAACGATGATCTCACAGGGAATTAGCCATACCGCATATGATGTAATGCGAGAGTACATGATTACAGGAGCCGAACTGGACGGCAAATACCAAATTCCAATGATGGAACGATACACAGACCGACCGGGCGAAGATACTGTGGATTTCAAGGATAGCTTCAGTCCGAAGATTAAGAACCACCGCAAGCTGACGGTGAATTTTTATATCCATGACTGTGAATTCGAGAGAATCTGGAACAATCCAGACAGGTATCTGGAACATTTGAAATGTTTTCACAGCGTGATCGCACCGGATTTTTCCATGGCTGTCGGACAGGATGGAATGCCGTTCGCTATGAATATCTGGCAGAAATATCGTAATCATGCATTGTCTTATTATCTCAGTATGAACGGAATCAGGGTAATTCCGAACGTGAACATACCGCCGGAGTACTGTTATGACTGGGCGTTTGATGGCGTACCGAAAAGAAGCACAGTAGCGTGCTGCACTAATGGCAGAATCAAAGCCAGGGCATCCAGAGAGGAATTCTGCAAGGGATTCAAGGAAATGGAAAAGAGGATTGAACCACTGAGGGTTATTATTGTCGGGACAATTCCACCGGAACTTAAAACAGATGCGGAAATTGTGAATTTCAAGACTCACAGTCAGAAGATCAGAGACAGGGAGGGAAAATACAATGGGATATAATACCGATGCGTACATGAGGAAAAAATCTCGAACCAAGAAGCAACAGGAGAGGGAACAGATGATGAGCCGCAAAGGGACCGGTAAAAGGACTGGTCGAGTGAAGAAAGAAAAGTTAAATAAATTGTGAAAAATTCACAGCACCAGAATTGATGTTATAAATTGCACTGTGCCAAATGCACAAAAAAGATTTTTAAATAAGGCTATGTCGTTTTCTTATCTTGTTTTTCAAGACCATTTCCGCAGATTTCGGGATCGTGCCGAACATCACCAGTTCAAAATGTGCTAGACTGCCGAACCCGCAAAACAACAAAGTAGACCTTCGCGGAGAATCGCGAGAAACGTGGTAATTGATTGACCAAAATTAGCTAGAATCAATTCGAACGCGGTACCCTTAGACTTATCAAATATGCGTACAAAGTCCGTAAATAAGCCTAAAAGGAATTATAAACAATGTAATCGCACCAGTACGCATATACGCACTAATTCTTGTAAAACGTCAAATACAGCTTTGCAAGTTCGGAAACCTCCGCCAGCTGCACACAATCTGGACAAACTGACAGAAAGACCGGTCGTGAAAGCGGTACACAAATAAGACCACCGGAAACGATCAGGAACAGACCGCGAGCTAGAAGTGTATATATAATCATGATACCGCTGTTGATACTTCTCGTCAACCATTATTATTAATTGATCAAAAAAACTAGAATTGATTCTGGAAGCCAAAGCGGTAAAATGTACGCCTAATCCGTTCGAAGCTGTTTAGAGCCGCAAAATGCTAAGAAAATCAAAGATACGAGAACTTTTACTTGATTTTTTGCGCACTATGATGTATTATATACATATCAGCTAGTAACAGTTGCTGGTTCTCACGCGTTCCATGATTTCGCTGAGAGTCGTTCCGGTCAAAGGCGGGATGTTGAGTTGAAATATATTTTTATTTATTTGTTTGTGTTTTAACGAGCAAAAAGAAAAAGCGTGACATATGTCACGCTTTTTCATTCTTCTGAAAATCGTGGAACAAGAACCCCGTCTTTTGTTTTTCGGCTTCTTGTTACCCTATACCCGTTTTCCACTACAGTTTCGCGAGTATACTCTGCCCCTTCTTCGTTCCACTCAATAACTTTGTCCAATTTTTCGATATAGACAGCGTTATTGTCTATCATTTCAGCGCCAGTCGAAGCTTTCCCTTTCTGGTACGCGGTGTTGATCGCCTGCATAACAAGCGCAAGCTGCGCGCCGGTTAATTCGTTAACCAACTTTTCGGGAAGCTGCTTTTCTACTGCGGAATATGTGGCTGTTCCCTTAAATCCTGTGTAAAGTTCCATTGCTCTGTTTAATTTTATGCTGTGTTTCATGTTCTTTTCCTCCATTTTTCTATTATTATACCAGCTTTTCGGCTGATATTAAAGGCGCTGCCGGGAATCGAACCCGGCGAAAACCATTACGCCTAGGATTACAGAACTAACGCTTTTATGGTCTTCAAATCTTCCGAAAAGCTCATATTTTCGAGCCATCGACTGGACGGAAGTTCTTCATCATATGCCCAATGATAGCAAGAAATATCGTTCCAGAATACGGCAGGGTCGAAGAATGCTATAAAATCCTTGTCTGCTTCGCAAAGCGGTGTTTTTGCGTCAATAACCCAGTTCAAGCCGGTCATAGTCTCCTTACTTGTGATTACAGTATAACTTTTCATGCTTCTAAGTCCTCTTTGTAAATAAATTCAGCGCGTCTGACTTTGTCTTTGTTTATGAGTGCAGCGAATTGCTCCGATGCTCTGTCAATACCTTTACTTCCCTCGATGTCTTGATAAAAAGTGTAATATACATCATGGTTCCAGTAAGTTATTTTTATGCCTACTCCTGCGATGCCGCTTTTTAATTTGGCAATCATTTCCTGTTTTGTCATATTTTTTACCTCCTGATTTTTATTTTTAAAGACCGCCGGGGCGATGCTCCCCGGTACGCTTACCGGCCTTAAGCAACACTATCAATAATTTTTTCGACTGCTTTTTCCCAGTCTGAAAAAGTGCAGTAGCTGTGGTCGTAGTACCATTTTTCTTTTTCGAATTCGTTCGCCAATTCCGGGAATAGCTCGGAAAGGGAACGAGTAATTTTTGTTACTTTTTCGTGGTCTGCCATGTTTGCACCCTCCTTTATTTAATCCGGATAATCAAACCGATTTCATTATCTCTGTTCGACTTTCTGACATAGAAGTCAAGCACCGTGTCGTCAAAGTACTTTTTGCAGGTTTTAAGCATTTTCCCGCTCATTTCCCACTCTACAAACTCGCTTTTACCGTCTTTCTGGATTTCGAAGAAATCACAGTGCATTGCGTTGAATAGATCGTAAAATTTAATCATTTGTAATACCTCTCTTTTTTCCATTTTTTTTGATTTCGGCGGTTGCGTTGAGGCTACGGCTTGACCGCCGCCGGAGAAATTAATTGATTCTTGTATCTGTCCAGATATTAAGGATTGAACGGAAACAGTTTAATTCGTCAACTGGAAAACCGCCGTCGTTGATATGGAATATTGCGTATTCTCCATACTGTTCGTTGATGTCCTGTGCGAAATTGTAAAACTCTTCGAAGCGTTCCAGACGGTCGAGATCAAGAACATACCATTTATGACCAGCCGGAAGAGTCTTTATAAATTCCTCCGCGTTGCTAAGGTAATTGAATGCACCAGAAACGCTTACTTTGCTTTTACGGTCGTCCTGTGTGGTACGGTCGATCATTGTGAAGACCGCCCAGTTTAATTTGTTTAAATATTTACTCATTGCTTTTTACCTTTGCCCCTGTTATAATAGAGCTACCTTTCATTTTTTTGTTGGGTGCCGGTTGTTTGTCTTGGTATGATGCAACCGGCTTTTTTTATTTAGTTGTTTTTAATGCAATGTCTGTGATCTGGTTCATTAAAAACTCGTGAACCTTGCTCTCTTCTCTGAATGCAAATTTGTCTTTGCCTGTTGCCTTTATCCAGGCGATAGAGTACAGATAATTGATTCTTGTCAAAACCTTTACTTTTTTCATTTTGTCTTTCCTCTTGCTCTTTTGATAATGCTATTATAACGCTAACGCTATATAAGCACAATATCGTAATTATATACAAAATGTTATAGTGTTATCTGTATATTTTATATACTGCTATCTATATATTTCTATAACGATAACGCTAATATAGATAGCTATATAAATGATAACGTTATATTTCTGTTGACTTTCTTTATACAGTTAGCTATAATACAGATAACTGTATAAAGGAGGTCTTTAAATGGCTATCAGTAAATCTCAGGCAAAAGCAACTGCCAAGTACGAAAAAAACAATTACTTCAAAACTCTTGTTCGCTTTAAAAAAGAAGACGAAGAACGAATAAGAGCCGCTGCGGGTGATAGCTTAAACGGCTTCATTGTTCAATGTGTTCTGAACACACTAGACAAACCAGAAGCACCCGTACAAGCCCCGGAACCGATCAAGTCGAAGTATTTACCGCCTACTCCGGAAAACCTCAAGAAAATTGATTTTAAGCTGTTGAAAGGAAACCCACTTTATCAACTTGAAGTCATGGAGCAATTTGGCGAAGATACGGTAAATCAGCTCTACGGCATGAGCGAAGCAGAGTTTAAAAAACTTATTTCGCCGGATTCGTGAACTTTTGACATTAACTTGAGTAAACTTGAGTTAATGTCTTTTTTATGCTTTTTTCTCTGTTGTCTTTTCTCCTGATTTATTTTGTTCCTTGTAGTATTTGTATCTCATGGGTTCCTCCCTTCTTTTATAAAATATCAACATATATCCTGTTGTCGCAGTCATATGTGAATGATTCGATCTCAGCATCTGCATATTTCAAGACATCCTCGTGATACCACATCCCAGACGCCAAAACATTAAAGTTTCCGTCTCTTACGATGATTAAAGTTGAATCATTAACCAGGTCTGTAAATATGAGTTTTTCTAATGTCATTTTTGTGTTCCTCTCTTTCTCTCGGCTTGGCGACCGGGTTTTTGTTCTCTGTTGATGGTTATATAATACCAGATATAACGCACATATACAAGATGGAATAATACACAAATAACGCACATATAAAACGCTTAAAAATGTATAATATGTATAACGCACATATAACTATTGACAATATAACGCACATACATTATAATAGAAGAAAAATTGAAGAGGAGGAACAGCGAATAATGGCAACTGATGCACAGAGAAAAGCGGTTAGAAACTATGAGAAAAACAATTATAGATTGAATATTGTCTTTCCTAAGGAAACAAAGGAGAGAATAGAAAACCTACATCTAAATAAAAGTAATAGTGCTTTTATTCGTGATACGGTTCTTGCAGAACTGGAAAGGCTTGAAAAAATATTGAAATAACGCACATATAACTATTGACAATATAACGCACATATAATATAATGTAACCATAGAAAGGAAGTGGTTACAGGAATGAGCAATTTGTTTAACGTTCCAGTCAAAGACGGCATAGGGATATACACAATCACAAATCAACAAAGCGGAAAGAAATATATTGGTTCTTCATCTGAACTTTTAGCAAGAGCTAGGCTACACAAGAATGGTATTTTACGAAAATATCATAGCAACAAAGACATACTGGAAGATGCTATAAAAGGATGTGATTTTCGTTTTGAAATCGTCAAAATAATTGATGGTTCTGATTGCACAAGTTTTGACGAGTTGAGAAATAAAATGCTTCTGGAAGAATACAGAATGATAAAAGAAGCGATTTTGAACAGCGAAAATTTATACAATCGTGAAACAATAAACGTAGTTAATGGGAGATTGAAGCATATAAAAGAGAATCAAGAAAAGGTCTTAAAAAGGAAAAATGAAGTGTATGAGATGTTAAAGCTCCCGAATGATAAATTGATATACACATATAAGCATAACATATATGCGAAACATGAATTAAAACTATTCGAAGAAGAAATCTTAAAAAGAATGAGTTGAACCAATCGCACAGCCCCGGACAGGGACAGACAGGAGGAGAAAAATGAAATACTATGTAATTGAAAACCGCAATACGGGACTTCATGGAATGCCACGCTTTGCAGAAACTGTATTGTTTAGCGGAACAGAAAAAGAATGCGCTGAATTTGAGGCAGAAAAAAGAAAAGAGTGTACAGATCGGACTATTGTTGATTGTTATACTATTTCTGAACAAAAATTTGAAGAAGCGAAAAAGTTTAATGAATTTTGGGATTCATTGACACCGGCAGAAAAAAAGGAAACGATTGAAATAAATGGGAAAACTTATTTCAAAAAAGCTTACGAATATCACAACAAATAATAATAAGCCCTCTGGTAAATTCCAGGGGGCTTTTATCATGCTCTTTTGTGGCGGCGTAACGACGACCAACGGGTTAACAGCCCCACCGCCGAAGCTGTTATAACACATATAACACAGTGTTCGTGGAGTTGTCAAGAAGAAAATTTTATTTTTTTGCACTTGACTTTTGACCTGACAGTGCGATATGCTTACACCAACGACGGCCGCGGGGAACTCATGGAGGGGTAGCGAACAGAAGCCAACGTTAATTGAATACCGAAATCTATGCAGTCAGATCACACCGGAGCAGTGCCGGAAGGTCTGGCTTTTTATGTATTTAACAGACCTATATATTATATATATTAATAGACTACCAGTACATTACTGTATGTTAATATCTTTTATACCCCTCCATAGATTCCCTAAGGTTAGAGTTGATTAATATAATTATTATAATATATATATTAATATATAGAGTAGTAGAGAATATATCACAAGTACCAGAAGGTGAAAAAATATTATATAAAAAACTGTTGACAAAATTATGAAGAGTATGTAATGATAATAGCAACTTAATACAGATACAGATTTTTACAAGAGATTTTTTTACGATACATAGGATTAAGCTAGGTTAATTAGATCATTGGACTATTAACCTGTTTATTTCTGTGTATTTTTTTATTGTCTAAAAGAAATGAGGTGAAAAAAGGAAAAAGAGAAATACTGTAGTTGTAGATCAGACTATAGAAGTATATGAGAACGATATATACAGACTAGTAGACGAGTATATTGAGACTGTATTGCAGGTATCACCAGAGGATTATGATACACCAAAAGAATACAAGGCGGCGGTTGCTGATGCTTTTGTGGATATGATTTTTTATATTGCAGACAGGATCCCGAAACCAAGCAATGACAATATAGAGTTGCTGGATGATATATTCGATGTTTTTGTGAGGGTATGCAGTCGGTACAATGTGCTGCCTACGTTGGAAGTGTTCAGCTTTTTGGTTAGCATTAACCGGTCAACGTTTGGTGATTGGATGCGAGGAGACTACAGAACAAGCACCTCACACGGCACCACGGTTAAAAAATGGTTCGATATTTGCAAGAATTGTACAATCAATCGGCTAAACAACCAAGCCGGCACGAATGCGAACTTGATATTCGTCGCAAAAGCAGCTTATGGCATGGCAGAGACGGCACCGGTACAAGTTGGACAGCAAGCTGGAATACCTCAGCAGACCGCACAGGAGATCGCGGAAAAGCACAGAGCAGTGTTGGAGCTTCCGGAGCCAGAGAGACCGGAGTTATAAATAGTGACGCTGACCGAGTGCAAAACCTTGTAAAATGTACGCAAGGCACGAACAAAAAGGCGGGAAAGTATGAGATATAGCAATATTTGTGCAATGCATACAAATTACACACTGTAAATTGTGCATGATGTACAGCGATCTATAAAGAAAACGTGAGTTTGTCTTATAGATACGTATGTTCGATGATAAACAGCATGGCAATTCTCCTTGACTACTGCCGAAGGCATCGAAGAACAGCGTTAAGACCGGGTCGGCGGGAACCCATGGGGGAAGAGGGTCGCCCGGTTAGCGTGATACCTGGACAGACCTAGGGAGGGGGTATATATAACACCCCGTCACAGCCTAATGAGTCACTCAAGGATCCCAAAAAACAAAAAGACCCATTTTATATTCATTTCCTCAACATGGCAGAGATAGTGATTGCAACATGACAAGCCGTAAGCCTTAACAGTTAATAATCACTGACATCCGCAGAAAGGTAGGCACAAGATGGAAAAAATAGTAAACAACGATGGTTATATTCAGTCAGAGTTAATGGACATTGCCAGACGGCTACTGAATGTCTGTGGCGAAACTGGAGTTTCCAATATTCAGATAGTCACATCTCCTTGGAAAGAGGGTAAAGGTATTACTCTTTTAGCTAAAGCCGATGACAAACCGATTCTTTCCGTAAAAATGGATACTGCCTATGAAAAAGTATAACCCACAGGGCGAATCAATTCGGATCCGGTTGCCGTACCAGTTAGAGCACAAACTCATTGCCGAGAAGAACCGAACCGGCAAAAGCGTATCACAGATCACACGGGAAGCACTGGCAGAATATTTTCGAAAGAGGTAGATAAATGACTGAATCAAATTTTTCTGAAAAAAATAAAAAAGGGGTTTCGTCTTTTGCTTTTCCAGACGAACCGATTGACGTAGCAAGAAAACTTATCCAAGCAACTGTCACAGCGGAGATACCGAAATACGGAGAACTGTATCAGGTTCTGGAGGTAGAAAGTATTGAGATTCCAAAATATGATGTTATTCAGCTTCGAGAGATTGCAGAGCATCTTCTGGCGTATTGCAAAGCACAGGAAAGGGGATGTGCAGATGGCTGTTGTAAGAATTGTGAATCTTAAACCGTATGATTGGCTTGGAACTAAATGTCTTATTGACGGAAAAGAGATTCCGAGAGTGAAATCGGTTGATTTCCATGTTTCGGTGGACAAAGTTCCGATATTTAATTTTGAATTAATGGCAGAACCGGATATTAAAATGGAGTGTTTGGCACAAATTAGCTTCACTTCTCAATCAATTACTGATGCAATTTCAGTTTTAAGGCACGAACTGTTGCAACATGGGGAAATTTACCACGGCTTCAAAGCAAGCCTAAAATCGGCTTTAGAACATTACAATTACTGTGGATTGCCATTTGAGCCGGAAGATGATACTGCGAGAAAGATACTTGATTTCATTATAGGAGAAGAAAAATGAGATTACCATTAACGATCATTACTGTAGCAATCAACATATTGGTATTTACAATGTAGGATGCATTCCTTATGACACAAATTAGCGAAGAGGAAATGACGATGCGTTCTACCTTCTTCGTTGCGTTGGTGGAATTAGGACTTATTCTAAATACCATATTAATCTGCACAGCGAGATAAATAAAAAGACTAGAGGAGGATATAAACAATGAAATTTTCAGAAGCATTTAAACTCATGAAACAGGGGGCTAAAGTAAAACTTCCGGGATGGGGTGGATTTTGGTATTGGGATGCAGAGAAAGAAACCATCATGATACAGTGCAGACCTCAGGACAGTGATACTCAGGGCGATTTACTTGACATTAGAGAAACCCAAAGAGTTGAATATACCACTATGAATATGCAGTCTGACGAATGGATTATTGCAGACGGAACAAACTGCCCGGTACTCGGCGGTGAAGCAACATTCTCTTTTGGGGATGCAATCAAATATTTAAAACGCGGGCTTAAAGTGGCTCGTAAAGGCTGGAACGGGAAGAAACAGTACATTCAGCTTGCCACTGGTATTTCTTATAAGACAGTAGATGGAGAGATTGTGAACTGCGAACATGATGCTATCGGGAACATGGCTATTGCATTTGTTGGAACATCCGGCGTACAGATGGGATGGCTTGCATCTCAGGCAGATATGTTGGCAGAAGATTGGATTTTTGCAGAATAAGAGGTAACTTATGCTTTTAGCATTCTCAATGTGGATTATCCCGTATCTCATCATAGAGCGGGTTAAACCAATAGAAAAACCTATTTGCATTTGCAGGCAATGTCCTTATGTAAACAGGTATGCCAGCAAACGTTCCATGCATCCGACATAGTGGGGAATTCAAATTGTTCAATTTTATATTTTATTAAGATGAAAAAAATACCCCATATTATGTGTCGCACACGATTCCCGCCGTATTTGAGATGGTGCTTTCTACGGCGGGAACTTACAGGGCTATCGCCAAAAGGTAAGGTAACGGGCTTTGATCCCGTCATGTGTGGGTTCGAATCCCACTAGCCCCGCTTGCCAAGATTTTTGGCACTTATGTTTTCTTTTTTCACCTCGTTACCGTCTAGCTCAACGGAGCTGATTAAAGGGACTTCAAACGTCCCGGATGGTTTTCTCGGATCATAGCAGGAGGTGCTTATCGAGAGCCTTTGTTGCGACTGGAGGTTAAGAATCGCAACAGCAGACGCATTGTTGCTGGCAGCCTACAATGTGCTGCTCAGGAAATTTAGTTCAGTTGGTCAGAACGTCCGGCTCATAACCGGAAAGTCCAGGGTTCGAGTCCCTGAATTTCCATCTCTTTCCTGAATGCCATTCGTACCGTAAAACGAATGGAAAAAACTTGCCGATTGAGCGTTTTGGCAATGTCTGTGCGAGTGCGATACGGCGTAGCTTGTGCAAGGGATTGTTTTTTCCGGTCGGCGTGCATCTCGGAGTAGTAATGTTTGGTGTAACGTGCACTTGGCATGGTGAGTTTTCAAGAGATGCAGTCCTTACAGGATATACGTATACAGAATCCGAAACAACTCCGTGGAGCATACCACGGTTACCAAAAAGCCGTCAGGTTGGCAAAAATACGATAGTCCAAGTTATGAAAAATTGCCTAGTGGAACGCATAACACGAAAAAATCATTGCTAACCCGGGGCATCCGGGTTCTGGGAGAATATTCCGTAGAGGTAGCGGGGCAGACTGTAAATCTGTTGCCATTGTGGTTCGGGTGGTTCGACTCCATCTTCTCCCACTGATCAATTAGAGGCTGAAAGTTAGGTGTAAGAAAACGTAAATCCTCATCGTAGGGATGTAATACCGAGTTCCGGATGCGAGCAGGATTATCGGTTGCGAAAGCAAAGCGTTTTCTTTTCGGTAGCCAATAAGTGAATGAGCCACATTCTTACATGAATGATATATGATTCTTCTAGTTGGTCACATTGACGCAGGATGGAGTATAGGTAACTCGCGGGCCTCCTTAGCCCGAAATGGTGGTTCAATTCCGCCTCCTGCAATTAATCCGTCTATCGTTCAGCGGATTAAAACAAATTCTCAATACACCTTCTTTCTATGAATGTGGAACTCAACCCAAACACTTTGATTAAGTGATTGACCGTGACAGGCGGTACGGAATGTAGCTCAGGTGGGAGAGCACACTACAAAAGTGAGGTCGCAGGTTCGAATCCTGCCTTTCCGATTCCATATAGTGGCGGAATACGTAGACGCTATTGTGGTAGTATAGGTTTTAACCCACAATTTAAGTGACCTTAGCCGGCAGCATGAGAGTAAAAGGGTGGAAATCCCCTCCTATATGGACGTTTGATGCATTGAGTGATAATGCTCTGATCGAAAAGTGGCGGAACTATTGACGGTGATGAACCCGATACAATAGAAAGGCAGACGCAGAGGATAGTACATCGTAATGGGTGAGTATGTGTCTTTGGACATGGGATGTACATGATGGTTCAAATCCATCCTTTTCAATTGTCCACTTAGATTTACGCTGTCTGTTTGCGGGCGGTCTATGAATCAGGTGGATTGCATGGAAGTATAACTCAGTGGTAGAGTTCCACACTTTTTAGTGTGCAGTGACAGGGGTTCGATTCCTCTTGCTTCTGTTCCAATGAACTGCAATCATTGGAAGGTAAATTCTCCTAAAGTATTATGATGGTTTCCGGTGGTTCACGTTGGGTGACAAGTTGTGGTTCAAGTCCATCCGCCGGATTTTTGATTTAAGGAGGACGTAATGAATAAAACAATAATACTGTATATTGCAATCGGAAGCGAAGATGCAAACTTCTTTTTGCACAATCTCCAAAAGCAATTTTGTGATTATGAATCTATAAAAGTTGATTACTTCCGCAAAAGATTAGAAACTCCAAAACATTTGGTAGAGGTCATTACTCTCAACAATGTTGGCGGTATTGGTAGCCTTTTTGGAGCAGATTACTTTTTGATGAGTGAAAAGCTGTTCCAGACCAGCATATCAAAGTTGGAAGAATTGTACGACACATTGCAGTTGATAAAATCAAGACTGCATTTGGGTGCAGAAGAAATTGCCATGTGCAAACTTATATCCATGTTGAATATGTTTGAAGACAAACAATATTGCTGTACCTGCAAATGGTACGATACAGACAACGGAACTTGTTTTAATGGAGACAGCGAACATCGAGCAGATTTCAGATGTCTTGATGATAGCTGTGAATTTTGGGAGGAATATGAAAATGACAGAATCTGAAATGAACCGTATAATTGCAGAAAAAGACCACCAGATCGAAAATTACTGTTGCCAACTGGAAGGATATCAAAATGCCTTTAAAAAGTTGGAAGAAAGATGTTCGCCAGATGCGCTGGAATATTGGGGACGAAATCTTTTCCATTCCCTGACCATTCATGCGAATAGTGAAGAATTCGTTCAGGTTCCTCACGAACCAATGAAGTTTGCAGACTGGCTACTCAATCTCAAGAACGAAAAAGGATATAAGATGTTTAGTAAATCCGAAATTAAACAAATTATCTTACATTTGCTTATTGAATTGAATTGTGGTGGAAAAAGATGAAAATACGGGGAAAAGAAATTAAAGACGAATGCTCCCGGTGCGGAAATATTCTCGAATGTGAGTTGTTTCGACAGGGACATGGAATAAAACAGGAACGTGAGAATGTAGCAAAGATGATTGAGTGCCAGATGAAGCACAGGGAGGAAAGGGAGAAATGAACGAACTGAAAGTACTAAATGAACAGGAAGTATTGGATTCCGGGAAGGTAATCTATCATAGGCGAATTACACAGATGGGACGGGAATTCATTCTTGGGTTACTTGAGAAGACAGCGTAATTGAAAGGATAGATTTTCATGTTTAATAAACTTTTTAATCTTCCATATATGTGTGTTGGTCAAACTCGTTCATCAATGAAATATGGAATCTACATAATCAACAACGGCTTAAAAATGCACGGAATACCCGTAACGCGCAGAGTTGCAGGACGAAAAGGAGTGAGAAAAAAGGAGCATTAAATCAGCATTTGAATCAGAGGGGATAGATTTCTCTCAGGTAACGAACCCACCGGAGCCGTGGGATGGACGGGCATTAATAAAGAACATCAATGGAAAACTGTGGTATTGCTGTCCTTTTTGTGAAAAGAAAGCACTTCTGATTAGCCCAGAGACAAAGATTCAGCATCTTAAATTGAAATGCAAGGGTAGTAACTGCAAGAAAGAGTTTGAGGTGAATGTATGAAACTCCCAGAATTTGAAAAATGTAAGTGTTGTAAAATACGTAAACTTAATAACGGAGATATTCGTTTATGCTGTGAACCGCTATTTTTAGAATACATGCATACTACGTGTGAAGAAAGAAGAACAGAACACCCAGAACAATGCAAAGAAATATTTGACAAAATTGAAAACGACAAAGTATATGTAGAAGAATACACTGGCATTCCAATAGCAATTATGAAACCATATGAATCAGCAACATCTTCGTTTCTTGTTATGGTAGAACAAGAAACAGAATATGCCAGCTTTGTAGCTGATGTAATTGGTAGATTAGACTATGATGAAACACTTATGGTGAAAGTGGGAGAAAACGAGATTCCGTTTAAGGTAATTCACATTGGAATCTCCGATAATACTTTTCCAATACGCTTTGAACTTACGGCGAAACAAGTTGGAACATTTTCGACTGGAAGATGGGAAAAGATATTGAGAGGTATTTTAGATGAAATTAAGTGTTAAACGAATTAAATGCATTCTGACAGGTGGATGCAAGTTCAAAAGTTCTGATACAGAATCGAAATGTAATGACAAAGAAAAAACTTGCACTATTACGGAAACTTGCTACAAATGTGGAAAAAAGTATAAAGCCATATTTACTTACAAACAGTTAGGGATTCCAGTGAGGTGAAGGGAGAGTTTATGAAGAAAATATTTTTTGCTGCGTTATTATCAATGATGCTGTTTGGATTAACAGCATGTCAATCGGCAACAAAGAGTTTGGGTGGGACAACCACAATAAAATTAAAACCAGGTGTAAAACTGGAAGAAATCACATGGAAAGACGATGATTTGTGGTATCTTACTCGACCAATGAGAGATAACGAATCAGCCGAAACACATACATTTGACCAGTCAACTGATTTTGGTTTCGAAGGTCAAGTAATTATTATTGAGAAAAATAAATAAACAGTCAGAGAGCCACACGAGAGCCAGACTAAAACCTAAAATAAGAGGGGAGGTCTGGCTCTATTTTTATGTCAAAAATTACAGAAGGTTCGCTCGAATGGTATCGGGCGGTATTAAATCAGGTTATCAGTGGGGATATGTCGATATACCAGAATCAGAAAGACTGCCTTGATTTGTTACTGAATATGAACATGGATCTCCCTTTTAATGAGAATCCAGAAGCAAGAAAGATTGCAATAAAAACCAGTCAGTACGCACACAATCTTGCTGAAAGGCAAGCTGCTATTACCGGTGATGGAAATTTCGATGATATTTACTGGGATTATTTGTTACTGGAAGCTCCATGGGCGTTCGAGAGTTATTTGTTATACATGGAGAAGAATAGACCGGACAGCAAAAAGTTTTATATTCCAAGAAAGAAAACGCTCCAAGTAGTCGCTCGAGATTTACAGGATTTGGAAGATAGGATAATTGAATTTTACGGTCTATCGTTACCAAGTCGTGTTGGCAAGAGTACTATGTGCATATTTTTTATGTCATGGATAATGGGAAGACGACCAAACAGCCACAATGCAATGGGGGGTCATTCTGGAAAACTGGCAAAGGGCTTCTATGGCGAACTTCTAAATCTCATAAACACACAAGAATATACCTACAGTGATATATTTCCAAAATCAAAATTGCAAAAGCAAAGTGCTGATGATTTTGAGATAAATTTGGACAAGCCAGACCGATTCGCCACAATGACTTGCCGCGGTATCGAGGGAACATGGACGGGTGCTGTTGATATTTCGTCTGATGGATATTTGTATGTGGATGACCTTGTTCGAGACAGGCAGCATTCTTTAAGCCCTACTCGTTTGGAGAATACTTATCAAGAGTATCTGAACAAAATGGTTGACCGTAAAATTGATGGGGCAAGAGAGCTGATGGTTGGAACAAGATGGAATCTGTACGACCCATTAGGAAAAATTGAGAAACTCAATCGAGATAATCCACTGTATAGGTTCCGTAAGATTCCTGCCTTGAATGATGATGGTGAATCAAACTTCGAATATGATTATGGAGTTGGCTTTTCTACAAAGTATTATGTGGATATGAAAGCCAGACTTGATGCTAACGAATGGGAGGCTAAATATCAACAGAAACCATTCTTGCGTGAAGGAATCATGTTCGCAGAAGATGAACTGAGGTATTATAATGGAATTCTTCCAGAAGGCGGATTTGTAAAGAATGTATCTGCTTGTGACGTTGCATGGGGCGGTGGAGATAGCTTGTCTATGCCGGTTGGTGCGGAATTCGAAAACGGAGATGTATACATTTATGACTGGATTTTTAATACAGGTCCGAAGGAAGTCACACTCCCTCTGGTTGTCGGAAGAATCATGGGAAACGAAATCCAATCTATCAATTTCGAAGCCAACAATGGTGGAGATATGTATGCATACTATGTCAGTGGAAGACTGAAAGAACACGGATATGCTTGCAGCACTACCAGCACGAAGGCTCCGTCAAAGCAAGCTAAAAAAGAAAAAATCAATCAGTACTCTGGAGATGTTAAAAGAAGATTCATATTTCTGGCACCTAAATACCAAAACAAGGAATATTCAAAAGCAATGGAACAGTTGACCACTTTTGTATATATTGGAGACAACGATCACGACGATGCACCAGATGGTGTTACACAGCTTATGATAACTCTAACACAAAAACGATTTGCAGAAGTTACAGCAACTAAAAATTTTATGTGGGGAAGGAGATAAGGCAAGGAATACAAGGGAATATCTAAATCAAATTCAACGTTACGAGAAAATTATTCACAATAAGTACATAGAGCGAGAACAATTAAAGTCCCATGCAACTGGTCTGAAATCTTTCTGCTACGAATCAGAACGAGTACAGACATCCGGCAGTCACGACATGATAGGTGATTTGGTGGCAAAGATTGTTGATCTGGAAGCTGAAATCATAAGTATTACAAATGAGTACATGGACAAGAGAATGGAAATTATCCGATTGATTGATTCCGTGGAGAGTCCGGTTCTGTACGAGATTCTTTTCAAAAAATATATTGAAGGTAAACCGCTGGATGTGATCGCTGATGAAATCGGATATTCCTATCAGCGAACCAAGGAACTACATTTATGTGCTATTGAAACCATAAAGGAACTTGGACGTTTTGATTCTTAAAACATCATACTGAAACATACTTAAAAATGTAATATAATGTAAGGTGTAAGAATATATGGAGCATCGGAGAAAAATCTTCGGTGCTTTTTTCATGCCTAAAAAGGAGGACGGGGCAGTGGCAAGAAATAAATCAAAGTATATCGACCTCTGCCAAGGTGAATTTGGTAGAAAGGTAGCTTATACCGGAGTAAGCAGAATTACACCTAATAACGTCTTAAAAGTAATTGCAGATACCATCGGCACTCACAACAGGAACCGAACAATGATTGACTATCTGTACAGATATTACAAAGGAGACCAACCAGTCCTGTACAGAGAAAAACAAGTCAGACCGGAAATCAACAATAAAGTATGCGAGAATCATGCACTTGAAGTTGTACGCTTTAAGGCATCTCAGACTTATGGTGAACCAATTCAGTTCGTCTGTAAGAAAAAGAATGCAAGTGAAGAAACCAATGCACAGGTGGACTTGTTCAACGATTATCTGGACGAAGCCAACGCAGAAGCCAGAAACATTGAGTTAGGAACATATCAAAGTGCTGTAGGGACTGCATACAAGTGTATTCTTCGCGAAGAGGACTGGACAAGCGACTCAGATATGCCCCCGTTCCGATTATTCATTCCGTATCCTGGAGATTGCTACATCGTATATTCCAGAAATACCGGTAAACCAATGCTTTCCGTGCAGATACTGAAAGATGAAGAGAATCAGCAGTATTATCAGTGCTATTCAAGGACACAATACTTTATCATTCAGAACGGTAAAATCACAACTTCGGGGCTAAATGGTTTTGGAGAAATCCCAATTGTTGAATATCCAAATAATCATGACAGGCTGTCAGATATTGAGATTTCCATAACTATGTTCGATACAATCAACGTCATGCAATCAAACCGTATGGACGGGGTTGAACAGTTTGTGCAGGCATTCATGAAATTCAAGAACTGTGAAATTGATGAAAATGAGTTTTTGAAAATGGTGAAATTAGGAGCTATATCTGTAAAAGACACCGGATCCGGTTGCCAGTCAGATGTAGAATTAATGACCGCGGAGCTGAACCAGTCTGAAAGCCAAGTTGCAAAAGATGATATTTACAGCAATATGTTGATTGTTGAGGGGATGCCGGACAGACAGCAGAATACAGGTGGAGATACCGGACAGGCTGTATATCTTCGTAATGGTTGGGATTTTGCAGAACGTAGAGCCAAACTTGACGAACCATTTATCCGTGAAGCTGAGAAAATGTCTGCAAGAATCATTCTAAAGATCATCCGCAATACCACCGGTGATATAAAACTTTCCACCAGAGATTTTGATGTAAAGATTACCAGAAATCCAACAGACAATATGCTTGTTAAAGCACAGGCACTGGATTATCTGGTTAAGAACAAGATACATCCGCTCATTGCACTGATTACCTGTGGATTATTTAGTGACCCGCAGAAAGTATACGAAATGAGTTTTCCGTATATGCAATCTTTGTACGAGAATCCAGAAGAGGAAGTGCAGAAAGCACAAACCTTGCTTGCTAAGGATGTGGTTACTGAATGAGTTCGGTAATGAAATTTGACAAAATCAACGCGTTGGATTCGAACAGGCGGAGTGAACCGTACAAAGAGTATTTCGACAAAATGTCTATCTCTGATAAGCAAAAGAAACTGAGGATAGCTTTTTCCGAACAAATGGAAGAAGTTATCCTTTATATTTTATCACTGATAGAAACAATGATCGAAAGCGAATCCATTGACCAGAAATATGTAGAGGATGAGTTGCTTGAACGATATCTTCTGATAGCAGCTACTTATTTTTCTGTAGATGATTACATTACGGATTACGCAAGGCAGTTTGCTCATGAAGTCGTGCGGGCAACTTTTGACCATACCGATGAAGAATATTATCTTTCCAAAGACAGGGCAATGTTTATTTCTGAGTGCGAAGCTAATACTTCGTTGAATTATAAGGAATATGCAGACGCAATCAAAGCTGGCAAGACCCTCAAGACATGAAAAGACGTTAGGGATAAGAGAGAACGCAAAACACACCTCGAAGTTGGTGGAACGACAATTCCTATCAGGGAATTATTTGCAGTTGGTGACAGTCTGATGCTTTTTCCAAAAGATAGCTCGGCAGGAGCTGCTTCGAAGGAGATCGTGAACTGTCGCTGCTCAATTCAATACAGTTAATTAGGAGACGAGAAATCGTCTCTTTTTTATTACACAAAAATAAATGCAACCCGAAAGCGTGAACATGGGAGACACCTTGTGCTGAGCGAACAGCGTTAAAAAGCGTATTGGTGATAGGAGATTTCAATGACAAGAGAAGATGTTAAAAAAATTTTTCCAGAAGCAACCGACGAGCAGATTACTTCTTTTCTGAATCAGTCCAATTCTGATGTGGCTAGAGAAAAAGCAAAAGCCCAGAAGATGAAAGAGGATGCGGAGAAGGCAAAAGCACTGGAAGAAGAACTGGAAGAACTGAAAAAACAGAACATGAGTGAAGCCGAGAAAGCAGAACTGGAACGCCAAAAAGAAAAGGCAGCAAACGAGAAAAGAATCTCTGATCTTGAATCTGCACTTGCAACTTCGCAAAGAGAGGCACTCGTAGGAAAGATTACTTCTATTTTTGCTACCGCAGGAATGAAAGGAGATGCCTACACAGGGGCAATCAAAGCGTTTTCCAACATGAAAGCAGATGATGCCCTCAAAGAAGCGCAGGCATTTGTCGATGGAATTTCCACAGAAAATAAAACCGCTCTTGATACTGCAAAAGCCGCATGGGAGAAAGAAGCCCTCGAAAAAACACCGAATCCGGGTGGCGGAGCTGGAGACGGCAAAACAGAAAAGAAGAGTGAAGCATCCGAATATGCAAAAGCGTACTCAGCAAGAATGAACCCAAAAATCAAGCCGGCGGACGATAACACACCGGTAAATATTTAATTTAAGCAAAGGAGATTTAGATTATGGCTTTTATGAAAACAGAGCAGTACGAATCCACCCCAAATATTCTCGAATCTGAGGTTGGACTGGTACTTAAAACTTACACAGCAGAGCAGACAAATGCTACAGCCGTTGGAACTAAGAAAATCATCAAAGCAGGTTCTGTATATCCGACAAATGCAACCGGTGCAATCGGAATCGTGTTTGAGGATGTTGATATGACAGATGATGCAAAGAGACCGATTTCTGTGATTGTTGCAGGTCGGGTTCTTGAAAAGAGACTGCCGGTAACTGTCAACACTACTGCAAAAGCAGAGCTCGAAAAAGCGGGAATCGTTTTCGTAACCACCACAGACCCAGAATTTTAAGGAGGTATAACAGATGCCATTTAATGTATTAGAATCAATTACACAGGAAGAAAGATTTAACTTTTCTCAGGATTTCAGCGTAAAAAGACCGGGCATTCTTGATACCATTTTCCCGGATGTCAAAACCCAGTATCTGAAAGCTGAATACTACAGACTTATGGCTGGACAACGACTGCCAGAGGTAGCGTTCGTTCATGCACTTGATACCGAAGCAGAGATCGGCTCCAGACCGGGATTCGAAAAAGTACTGACCGAAAAACTCTTCATCAAGAGAAAAATCAATCAGTCTGAGAGATTACAGCAGGCAATTGAAAATGGTGTGCCGGATGATGAGAACTTAAAGAGATTTGTATTTGATGATGCAGCTAACCTGTTCGAGGGCGTTATTGCCAGAGCAAATGTTATGAAAGGTCAGTTCCTTTCTACAGGTGCAGTAAAAGTCAAAGAGAACAATGTAGATCTGAATATTGATTACGGCGTACCGACTGGTGCAAAAGTGACTTTTACAGACTGGTCTAGTCCAGATGCGGACATCATGGGTGATATTCAGAAGATGGTTGCAGTTGCAGAGGACAATGGTTTTGTTGTAAATAAGGCACTCACATCCCTCAAGATGATTAACTACATGAGAAACAATACTGCTATGCAGACAGCGGTTCTGGGAGCGGCAAATAAACGACTCCTGACAAAACAGGAACTTGTAAACCTCATCATGCAGGAATATGGATTTACCATTGATCGCTGTGACGAAAAATTCAGATACAGAAAAGCAGATGGAACGCTGAAAACCGGCAGATACTTCAAAGAAGATGTATTTACTCTGTACGAATCCGAAGCGAATGGTTCTTTCGGTACCGGACTTTGGGGCGTTACACCTGAGGAACTTGAATACAGACAGTTCATTCAGGAAGAAAACCGTTCTTTCGTAACACTTTCCATGTGGGCTACACAGGATCCAGTTGCGGTATGGACAAAAGCATCCGGTATGTTCGTTCCTGTTGCACCAAAAGCCAACGGTGGTATCGTAATCGGTACCAAAGCGGGGGAATAAGCGGGCATAGTCTTGAAAAAGACAGCCAGTCACCGTCTGTAGCGAGTGTGGATGATACATCAACACTCAAGTATACAGAAAGCGAGTTGTCCAACATGACAGTGGTTCAGTTGAGACAGCTTGCGAGTGACAACGGCTATGCCCTGTCCGCAACAAACAAGGCTGGTATTATCACGGAAATCCTGTCTCAGCAAGGGTAGGTGAATATGAATGAATGAAGAACTTGTAAATGATCTGACGGTTTACTTAGCTGATGAAGCAGATTCACCCGAGATAATTCTCTTTTCTGTGAAGCGCGCAATTCGTTCATTCAAGAAGAAAAGAAATTATCCGTCAAGTTATACAGAGGAAAAAATAAACAGCGATATGGAAAGCTGCTATGATTGCATCTTCGATTTGGCTCTTTACTTTCTGGCAAAGCAGGGAGCTGAATTTCAATCATCACATTCTGAATCATCCGTAAACAGAGGATGGAACTCAGAGACGGATATATTTGTCAATCATGGCGTTTTTCCATTTGCAAGCGGTTTAGGTTGAACAGATGGGACGGAACGTAACTCGCTCTTCCTCCCGGCGGGTTGCAGGGTTACTCTTTTAAAGCAGGGAATGAGTAAAAAATCTGATAGGGGGAGAAAGAAAGGAACTGGCGATGGGATGTGAACATGAATGTTTTAATGAACACCGCATAGAAGAACTGGAAAAGAATTTTCAGCTGATGCAAGGGAAGCACTCTGATCGTAGTAAAGAGTTTTATGATCGTATCGGAGAACTGGAAAGAAAAACAGCATTAAGTGAAAACGACTTAAACCACATCAAAGCAACAGTTGACGAAATGAATAATAACCTGAAAATTCTTATGGCAGTCCCCGGCAAACGTTATGACACCATTATTGTTTGTGTTATTACTACCGTTGTTGGAGCGATTGTGGGTTTTGCACTAAGCGGTATTTTTTAACTTCCACTTGTAAGGGAGGATGGTGGAGTTATGGATTATAAGGATTTTACTGAAAGTGAAAGAAAATTTTATCTGCAAGAAGCAGGTTTTAACAGTCGCGAAGAAAAGTTATTCCGATTACGGGTTTATGACGAGAAAACACTGTGGGAAGCATCTGAATTGATGGGGTACAGTCCAAGAACCATAGACCGGATTAACAATCGAATAAAGAAGAAAATAATAAAGGCTGCCCCGATGTATTAAGTCGGGGCTTTTCTTTGTATTGGCGTGAATGTGACGTAATTATGGCGTGTAAATTAATTATTCACTCCTATATAATATAAGCATAAGGAGATAACGATTATGCTTGTATTAGAGAATCCCTATGAGGGGTTATGGGAGAAGCGTCTGTCTGTAGATGATATGGACATGATTCTGGAATCCCGTACAGGAGGGAATATTTATGGCAAATTATCCATATTACCAAACACCAGTGATGGCAAACCCGTATCAGCAGATGCAGACGCAGCCGTATCAAGATAGACTGGCACAGTTGCAAAGCAATTACCAGCAGGTAATGCCTTATGGACAAATGCAGATGCAACAGCCAATACAACAGGTTCCGCAGATTGCCATGTTACAGGGGCAGATGGTTGATGGGATTGATACTGTAAAAGCAAAGGACGTTGATATGTCCGGCAATCCTGTTTACTATCCGAAAACAGACGGAACAGAAATATACAAAAAGCAATTACAGGCAGACGGAAGAAGCAGGATTTTTGTTTACCGACTTTTAAATCCAGACGAACAGCAGCAGCCGAAGCAGGAAGAAAAACAGATTGACATTGAGTCCATGTTTAATCAGCTCCGTAACGATGTTTGTTCTGAGATTTCTGGAATAAAAGACATGTTCCCGACATTTATATCGGGGACATCGGAGCCTGCAAAACAGCAGAACGGAGGTAAACAAAGATGAATTTTAGTCCAAACGCCATGATGAAAAAGCAATTTGAGAAAATGATTTCTCAGAGGTTCGGAAGTGTTGATAACATGATGAACGATATGAGTAAATTTGCAGGAAATAATCCAACATTAAAGAATGCATTGGATTTATACAAAAAAGGTGATACAGACCAGTTGCATCAAATACAGCAAAATGTATTTAATGAAAAACACTTATCACCAGACGGAATTATACAAAAATTCCTTGGATTATAACTTTTCCCCATAATTGGGTGATTCAGAATCGCTACAATTTGGGACGACAGCCGCGGATGTCTCCTATTGTAAATAAAATTTAAGGAGACTAAAAACATGATGAATGGTTCTAATTACAGTCTTAGCGACATTGCCGCCGCTACAGGCTCTAATAACCGTGCCAATGATATGTGGGGCGGCGATGGTTTTTCACTTATTTGGCTCGTACTGATCTTCGCAATCTTCGGATGGGGAGGTTTCGGCGGCTGGGGCGGTGGCTTCGGCGGTAATGGTGGAAACGGTGCGAACGGTGCCGGCTTCCAAGGATGGGCTACCCGTTCGGATATTAATGAAGAATTCGCCCTTAATGATATTCAGAATGGTATCAGAGGTATTCAGCAGGGTATCTGTGACAGCACATATTCTCTTAACAATACCATGCAGAGTGGCTTTAATGGTATGAATGTCGGAATGCTTCAAGGCTTCAACGGCGTTCAGCAGGCAATCAATGCTGATACTGTAGCCGGTATGCAGAATACCAATGCATTACAGTCTCAGTTAGCAAACTGTTGCTGTGAAACAAGAGAAGCTATACAGGGTATCAACTACAACCTTGCTACCAACACTTGTGCTCTCCAGAACACAATGAACAACAACACCAGAGATCTTCTGGAAAACCAGAACAGCAACACAAGAGCAATCCTTGACTTCCTGACTAACGATAAGATTGCAACATTACAGGCAGAGAACTCTGATCTGAAACGTGCTGCATCTCAGGATCGTCAGTCCGCATTGCTTACAACAGAGATGTACGCACAGGCTCAGAGATTAATCAATGCAATCAACCCGGCTCCGATTCCTGCATTCCAGGTTCCAGCTCCATATGCATACGCAGGATGTAATACATATGGTAATGGTTGTTGCTAAGTAACTCACCCTTAGAGGTTGACTAATTCTAAGAGGTGGGTTGCGGCTCACCTCTTATTTTGATTGAGAGGTAGAAATATGAGTTGTAAAAATGTTTGTAAACTCTGCAACCGTCTTGTAATAAGCCAAGCTGTTGCGTTTACAGGAGGTAATCTTGTAATCACACTTCCAGCAGGCAGTTACAACAATGGAGAGAAATATTGTATTGTTGTTGCACAAAGTATACCAGAAGCCACTACAATTACTGCTCCGGTAATGATTCAGATAGGAACAGGAACAACTTTGTATCCGCTAGAAAATCGTTGCTGTGCACAGATTACGGCTTGTGGAATAAGAACCAGAACGAAGTACGCAACCAGAGTAGCTACAAGTGCAACTGGTGGAGCATTCAAGATGTTAGGAAAACCGGCTTGTAGTCCGAGTAACAATTTGACAGCAATTAATGGTACAGCCCCAACGACAGACACACCTGTTACACAGGCTGTCAGAAAGGGGGCAATGTAATGCATAAAGTTGCAATGGAAATGGGAAAATGGGCTATGGAAAAAGCCAAGGCACATGGCTTCGACAATCTCAGTGCTCAAGACTGGGACGATCTGAAAGACTGCATGGAATCCGTAAAGTGTGCGATTTGTGCAGATAAAGATTACAGAATCGTAGAAGCTATGGACGAATGCGAACAGGAAGAGAAGTATCTTGGACGCATGGGATATGACAGGTATCGTTACGCAAACGGCAGATTTGCCCCGAAAGGCAAAGGAAGTCGTATGGGATATAAACCATATCTGTACATGGAAGATGATGACTGGATGGACGAGTATCTGAACAATCCAGAGTTTGAACGTAATATGTACCGCATGGGTTATCATCCAGACCGTAGCGATATGAGGATGGATGGAATGAACCATAAGCAGTCCAGATACGGGGAAACCTACGACAGATACAGCGAAAATCGCAGGCATTATCACGATTCCAACGACACGGAGTCCAAAAGAAAAATGGACGAGTCCATGAAAGAGTACACGCAAGATGTTATCCGCACGATGTCTGAAATGTGGTCAGATGCAGATGCAAATCTAAAACAACAGATAAGAACTGATCTGACCCGTCTGATACAGCAGATGAACTAAACAAAAGATAAAATTAAGCCCTTGTTGCAGTAATGCGGCAGGGGCTTTTTGGCGGAAAGGATGGTGATAAACCATGCTAAGACAATTTTATATGAACGGGGACTTGTGGAAAGTTCGCTTTGTTTCGCCCCGGGATAGTGTTCTGATTGACCGTACAGGGCAGAGAACACTTGCGGTATCAGATTATTCTACAATGACAATTTCGATCGTAAATAATCTGTACGGAGAACTTCTGAACCGTGTGTTTATCCATGAATTAGGGCATTGCGTGATGTTCAGTTATGGTTTATTACCAGAACTTCATCGCATGGTCAAGAAACGATATTGGACGGATGCAGAGGAATTCGTGTGCAATATTCTGGCAGACTACGGACAATTTGTCATTGGCACAGCCAGAGATGTTTTAGGAAACCGTTTTACATATGTGGCTCCTGTTGGGGCAGAAAGGATGATTGCATAAATGGCAAGAATAGCAGAGAACACAGTGATCGTTGACGGTCAGGAATATAAACCGGGAGATGTGATTCCAGACTTCAAGAGTATCAAATGTGTTGATACGAGAGAACCAAGAAAATATCAGGGATTATCTGCGGATGTTTCTGTCCTGAATGATGTTATTGCAAAATACGCTTCGGGCGGGGCATCCTGTTTTATGTCCGATACGGGAGAATACTATGAGTATGACCGCAAGGAAAAAACATGGAAACTTATCACCAATATCACAGAGCGTGGATTTAATTCCGAAAAGGCATATGGTGCTTTAAAACATATGCTTAAAAATGTCACTGTGAGTGATGAGAAGATACAAAGTGCTGTTACGAATTATCTGACGGTAAATCCAGTTCTCCCAGGTGCCACCACAGAACAGGCACAGCAGATCGAGCAGAATAAGACGGACGTTGCTGCATTGAAGGAAGAAACTGGTTCGTTAAAGGAAGATATAGTTGAGTATCCAAACACAAAAAAGAATGCAATAACTACTGTTGAAGAAGGTAAATGGATAAACAATTACGGGAATGTAGGGAATGATTTTAACTTCTTTTTGTCCGAAGTGGTGACTGTACACAATGGTGAAACTCTCAATGTAATGGCCCAATTTTCTTCAAGAAACAGATTTGGAGTGGTTACAGAGTGGCAAGATGGGACTTGGAAAAGAACACTATTTGAAACAAATAACAGCACTGATGTTTTAACTTATTCTTTGAGTCCAACTAAAGATACTTGCGTAAAACTGATGGGACAGCATGGTCAGATTTTTAATGCAACTATTAAAAAGTTCAATTCAGGTGCATATGAAATTTTAGAGCCTTTTATCAAAAAATCAGCGGAAGAACTTGATTCTAAATTCACAACAGTAGTCATTGGGAAAAACATTTTCTTTTCTGAATGGACAGAGACTGGATATGGTATTGATAACGATACTGGTGTGGATAAAAATGGTGGCAATTATCAAAGAACAGGTTATGTTGAAGTTGAAACGGAAACAACATATACTGCATCAACTGATTTTGGTAAAGCACCATCAGTTTCTATATTCTACTATGATGAGAACAAAACATTTTTATCACGATATGATACCCCATATGGGTTTTACCCTAAAACATTTACGACACCATCAAATACAAAATATTTGAGAATTAGACAAACATATCAAGCCATGCCTACAAACTTCCAAATTGAAAAAGGTGAAAATGCAACAGATTATGAAACTTCTAAACGAGAAATAATGATTCCATACTCAAAAATTACTGGAATTCCTTCGGGTACAGGTGGAGTATCTATTGCAAACAAAAAATGGTTGTTCCTTGGGGACAGTATAACTGCAATGACAGGTGTAAATTCTTGGGTAGACAAATTTAAAGAATTAGTTTCTGCTCATGCTAACTCATATAATCAAGCTGTTGGCGGTTCAAAATGGTGCGATGATGAACAAGGAATCATATATGATGGAAAACCATATCAAGGAAATAAGTTTATAGGAAATCAAGTGAAGTGGTGCGAAAATATAGGTTTTTCTTCTGATGCTTTTAATTGCATTATCATAGCTGCTGGGACTAATGATACAAATTTGAATTTCCCAAATGATGATGAAATTGAAAATGCATTTTATAATGGCAATTCATTAAAATCTTTAGATGGAGTTGACAGAAGCACATGGCAAGGTTCTGTTAGATACTCTGTTCAGCGATTAAAGGAAATGTATCCAAATGCTAAAATTATATTAGTAACACCGTTACAGAGAAAAGTTGATTTTGATACAAGTGTAACAAAAGATATGTATCCTATAATTAGACAGAAACGTGAAATAATCACTAAAATGGCGAGAAGAATGGGTGTATATATCATCGATACCTGTGAAGCAAATATAACAGATATGTCTACAGATGTTCATGGAGATGGATTACACCTTAATCAAAAAGGCTCAACGATAATGGCAGAATTTATGTTTAGAAAAATAATGCCTATCATGTGTGATTATAACTGATTAACTAAAGGAGGCTTTAGTTAATTAGTTTTAATCAAAAATCGAATAAAAGATACCTATTTCTCATGGGGCGTGTTATAATAAACACAACACAATAAAAAGGGAGCTGAACTCCCACCTACCAAGTAAAAAGTTCAGCTCCAAGCACCACAAAGGGTACAGTATTATTATAACACGGTACTCTCCCTTTGTGAACCCAAAAGGAGGGTATTTTTTATGAGAGAACAGTTTATTGACGGATTCATGGCAGAACTGAACGGAGAAGTACCAGATGAATATTTACGCACGATCAGAGACAAGCTGGCGTTGTATGTGAATAACTTCGATGTGAAAACAAGGGAAACCGCAGTTGCGAAGTATACTGGTTATTTACCAGATTTTTACAAAGCATACATTGTAAGTAGAAAAATCGAGGGTTTGAGCAAAAAGACACTTGAATTGTACAATCTGTATCTTGATGATTTTTTCTTTGCCGTAAACAAAGATGTGAAAGACATTACTGCAAATGACATTCGTGTATATTTGTACACAACGCAAGAAAACAGGAATATCAGCAATCGTACACTGGATAGCCGTAGAACTGCAATTCACGCATTTTTTGAGTGGGCGGCAAATGAGGGATATGTCAACAAAAATCCTTGCCGCTCAATCAAAAATATTAAATATGAACGGATTCAGAAGAAGCCACTGTCAGAAATGGAATTGGAAAGAATACGTTTGACTTGCCAGACCGTAAGAGAAAAAGCCTTGATAGAGTTCTTATATAGCACTGGGGCGAGAGTAACCGAAGCGTGTATAGCAAAAAAAGTCGGATGTGGATTTTTACAAGGGAGAAGTTTTAGTGCTGGGAAAAGGAAATAAGCACAGAAAAACGTATTTGAATGCTCGTAGCAAACTTCTTTTAAAACAGTATCTTGATTCCAGAGATGATGATTCAGAATATCTGTTTGTGAGTGATCGCAAACCGCATCAGGCGTTGAAGAAAGAAGCTATCGAGAAGATTGTCCGTGAAATCGGAAAAAAATCAGGATTGGACAGACCTTTAACACCGCATCTGTTTCGCCATACGCTTGCCACTATGCTACTTCAAAGAGGAACGCCAATTACGGAAGTACAAAAGATTTTAGGGCATGTCAATATAAACACAACAACAATATACGCCAAAGTAGCGGATGAGGATGTAAAAACATCCCATATGAAGTATGCAATTTAATCAAAGCACGACTGCCGCAAATGTGTAGATGCAGACGACTTGGAGGAATCATATGAGAGGATTAAAACGTCAAAAGCAAACAATATACTGGTCTAGGGTAAGCGAAGCACTTGACGGGATAGATACCGTACCGTCCTACAGTCAACCACAAAGTTTTAAGTTTTCCGTATCATCCACCGCAGGAACACCCGAGGAAATATCAGCAGGAATTGTGCCAGATTACGACAGGTACATTACTTCCTTTAACCGTTCTTTCCATCCGCAAGAGGGAGATGTATTTTGGATTGATACCGTGCCACAGGTTGACATATTGGGAAATCTGGTTCTGGAAGATGGTATTCCTACAACACCGCCAGATTACCGTTTGAAAAAGGTTCTTGATACTCAGAGGGGCAATGTAGCCAAATATGGGATTAAGAAGATAGGTGCAGAGAATGAGTAAAAAAATTAAATGTACATTGAATTCGGAATCCATCCGAAATGCCATTAAGCAGTTAGAAACATACCAGAACAGATTACAGGACAAGAATGAGATATTCGTGCAAAGACTGGCAGAACTGGGGATCCCCATTATAAATGAAAACATTGCGTTGGCACAGGGGGATTCTGATAAAAGCCACAATACCTACATCAAAATCAACAGGTTTGGAAACTATGCACGGGCAACTCTTGTGTGCGAGGGTTCGGGGCTTTTGTTCATAGAATTCGGTGCAGGTATTCATTACAACACTCCGGCAGGAACAAGTCCCCATCCAAAAGGAGAAGAGTTCGGATATACCATTGGTTCCTACGGACAGGGAAAAGGAAAAAACGAATCGTGGGTATATGTAGCAGATTCTGGCGAATGGGTACGTTCTTATGGTACAGAAGCTACGATGCCTGTTTACAAAGCAAGTGTAGAAATTATGCAGAACATCCGTAGAATTGCAAAAGAAGTGTTTTCTGCACAGTAATTCACGGATAAATAATCTTTCCAGAGTCCATGTCTATGATGAGGTCTGGCGATTCTATGTCATAGCACTCCGGGTCGTCGGGGTCTAGTATCTTACAATCAATCAGAACCTTTCTGCCCTCGCATTCCGCGATGAAAGACACGGAAGCAGTTTCCGGGTTTTGTGGTGGCTGACATATCAGCAGATACTCTTTTCCATAGATAGTGACTTTTTCATCGATCGGATTCACGTAAGATTTGAGCATTTTAAAATTTCTCCTTGTCACAGATTTTGTACCAATTATACGCCCGTACATCTGCTGTGGCAATAGTAATTCCATACTGAAACATACTTAGGAAAATGGTATACTATAGTATATAAAAGCATCTGCCGGAATGGTGGGTGCTTTTTTCATGCAAAAAGGTAGGGTGATGAAAGGCCAGATACTGTAAAAAAACCAATTGAAGAAGTGTTTTCCAGATGGTCAAAGGCAATCGAGCCAGTTGTCGGCAAAGGAAATTATTCCATGGACGAAAGCCAGACAATAGCTTCCACTAAAAAGACATACGCAAGGTTATTCTTACTTGGCAGTCCTACAGCAAGAAGCAATCTTGAGGGGGATGAATGTGCCACAATGCCATCATTTCAAGTCGAATCGTATGCATCCGGGGCAAAAGGTTCCTCAAAAGCATACGACATTGATGCAGTTAGCCATGAAACCATGGTCGGTATGGGTTTCCGAAGAACATACGGGCCAGTCAAACAAAGCAATGCCGATAACAGTATCAAGCGAGTTGTCAGCAGATACAGCCGGATATATACCGGCACATTACTCTAGGAAAGGAGTGAAAGAACATGGAACAGATTATGAACTATGTGAAGCCGGAACTTCTGATTGTTGCAGTTGTGCTGTACTTTATCGGAATGGGCATTAAAAAGTCCGAAATTATCCCGGATAAATATATCCCGGCAATCCTTGGTGCTTTAGGAATTCTGATTTGTGGAATTTACGTGGTCGCATCTTCCACAATGTCTGGTTCTCGCGAAATTGCAATGGCAGTTTTTACCGCAATCACACAGGGAATTCTTGTCGCAGGATTAAGTAACTATGTGAACCAGATCGTAAAGCAAGCAAATAAAGAAGAATAATTATTCATGAGTCAAAAGACGGAAAGGAGTACGTAAGGGCACGATTAACTACACTTGGTGTAAAATTTTCATACGCCGTTGAAACGGTAAAAGGTACAAAGCCAGCTAAATTCACACAGTTGGAAGAGGCTTCTTCCATCGGTGGTATTTCTCTTGAAACAGAACAGATTGACGTTTCCGCACTGGAAGACTACCTGACTCAGTATGCGGCAGGCAGACAGGACACAGGTGGTACTTGGGAGATTGAGTTTATCATGGATCCAGACAAATCCGTTAAACAGATCAAGAAGCTGTACGAAGATTCTAAGAATGCAAAAACTACAGGACTGGCAACATGGTTCCAGGTATCATTCCCGGATATGTCCGACGCGTTCTTTGTTATCGCAGAATGTGGTCGTGAAATCCCGATGCCGGAAATTGCACAGAACGAAGCGGCAACCATGTCCATTTCTCTTATTATCAATAAGTATAAGGGACTGGATACCAAAGTTGAGCCGACAGCAGCTGCTGAATAAGATGTAAAAACAGGGAGGGTAATTCATGTTTAGTTTCTCAGTAAATGATAAAACATACAAAGTAAAATTCGGATATGGCGTACTTACCCAGTCGGACATTCTTACACAGGTGTCCTCTATGGGGTCAATCACCAATCCGAAAGATATGATTAAAATGCTTCCAGAGCTGATTCTGGCAGGGTTGCAAAGAAAACACAAAGATGAATTCGGGTACGAAACCGAAGAAGAAAAGAAAATTGCATATGAAAAGGTATGTGACCTTCTGGACGACTACGAAGATGAATCCACAGAGGAAAATCCTCATAATGGATTTACTTTATTTGAAAAAGCAAGTGAGGAGCTTGAGAAGAACGGTTTTTTATCCGGCATGATAAATGCAATGGAGAAAGCGGAGGAGGAACTTCCGAAGACTCCACAGGATCACAAGAAGAAGAGCTGACTTTTTCTGAAGTAGTCCACAAAAAGCTACTTCCGTTGTACTTATCAATCGGTGTTTCTGAAGAAAAGTTCTGGGATTCCACACCATTTGACCTTGAACCATATCTCGATGCTTACAAATTAAAACAGCGGCAGTGGGATGCCCAGGCATGGCAGTACAATATGTATACTATGTGTGCTGTCCAGACTGCTGTTGCGACTGTACTTGTTGGCAAGAAATCCAAGGCGAAGTATCTTGATAAGCCATTCTTGCAAGATATACAAGAAGAACAAGAGAAAGGTGAAAATCTTTCTGAGGCAGAAAAGAAACGACAAAGAGAAAAATTACTTATGACTTTGCAACTTATGCAAGCGAATTTCGAACTGAATCACAGCAATGATGATGAGGGCAGGCAGGATTAAAAGTCTTGTCTGCCCTTTATTTTTTTGATTAAAAGGAGGTGGCTCAAGGGCTGACAATACCATAGATACTCTGGATATACAGATAACCAGTAACACTGAAAGAGCGGTACAGTCAATCAGAAATTTATCCAAAAGTCTATCTGGATTGGATAAATCATTAGGAAGTGTTAAGACCGGTGGAATTCAGAAATACGCAAATGAACTTCAAAAAGTTGTATCTGCATTTGATTCTTTGAACTCAAAGACTTCTGGATTGTCCACGGGTATGCAACGGGTTTCGGAATCATTATCATCTATTGGAAAAGTGGACTTTAAAGAGAACGGAGTAAACTCATTTATCAATGCCATGAACCGTTTAGCCAAGGTAGATGTAAGTAATTTCGATACTTCAAAACTTGGAAGTATGGTATCTTCTTTGTCGGCATTGGCAAATATCCCGAATGTTTCATCCGGCGTAAATCGTTTTGTCTCTTCTGTGGCGAAATTAGCTGGGACTGGTGATTCTATTGGAACGGTTTCTAAGGAGATCACAAACCTCGCAGACGGATTAAAAAGAGCAACTGAAAAGATGAGTACGGTTGGGAATGTTTCTGAATCTGTCAACACATTTGTCCAATCTATTGCAAGACTGGCAAGTGCGGGAAACAAGACCGGGCAGACTGCAAGCCAGTTGTCTATGCTGTCCAAGGCATTACTTGAATTTTTTAATGCCATGCGTGATGCACCGAATATCAGTTCCGATGTTATCCGTATGACAGAAGCATTAGCACAATTGGCGAGAGCGGGTGGAAATATTGGAAGTTCCACCAGTTCTGTATCGAATTCGTTCAATACTATCAGCACTTCTTCTTCGAGGACGGAAATTGCTATACGAGGAATGTCACGGGTATTTTCCACATTTGCTTTAAAGACGATTTCTCTTGGTCAAAAGGCTGCATCTGCAATCGCAACGATCGGAATATCTGCGATCAATACCGCATCCAAGATCAAGAAGATGTCTGGAATTTTTACTACAATTAGCAACAAAATCAACAGCTTGTATATGCGAATGTTCTTCCTACAGAGGGTTGGTTCTACACTGTTCAAGCCGATAAAATCAGCTGTCAATTACGTGGAAACTCTCAACTATTTCAACTCCGCATTCAAGCAAGTAGCTGAGAATGTGGATACGGACGAATGGAAGAAAAGTGGTATAAAATCCGCTGAAGCATATGCAGATTCGTTCCAAGAAAGAGCTAAGCAACTTTCGCAGAAACTGACAGGGTTTGAAGTTTCAGATACCGGCGAACTGACCAGAACCAACACTGCCAATCTTGGGCTTGACCCGGAAAAGACTATGCAGTATCAGGCAACATTTGCACAGATGGCATCTTCTATGGGAGATACATCAGAAACTGCATTGAAGCTGTCAAATGCCTTGACTATGGTTGGTGCTGACCTTGCTTCTGTACGAAACATGGACTTTGAGGATGTATGGCAGGATATGGCATCCGGCTTGACTGGCATGAGCCGTGCAATGGACAAGTACGGCATCAATATCCGTAATGCTAATATGCAACAAAAATTATACAATCTGGGAATCGACACCAGCATATCAAAGTTATCTCAGGCAGACAAAACAATCTTAAGAACGATTATTTTTCTGAATAGCTCACAGTATGCATGGGGTGATTTGGCTAAAACGATAGACGATGGTTTTTGTGAACTATCACTTGTCGCCTAACATAGTAATGTGTTAGTGAAAATCGAGTAAAATCGGTGAAGCCTGTACTGAATTCCATATTTATGGTATAATAAATATGGGTGATATAATGAAAAAAGAATTTGTTGTTTATACAGCTACAAACAAAATCAACGGTAAAATATACGTTGGAAAAACTTATAATTTTGAAAAGAGAAAAAATGAACACATTTATGATATAGACGATGATCTTCCATTTCACAGAGCATTAAAAAAATATGGCGTAGAAAATTTTGAATGGAAAATCGTTGACTACGCATATTCTAGTGAAGAAATAAAAGAAAAAGAAATTTATTGGATTAAGAAATTGAATACTTGCATTCATTCTCAAAGTTCAAATGGATATAATATAACATTAGGCGGTGAGGGTGGTGTGTCTTGGAATTCATTGCCAGTAATTCAATATGATTTAGACGGAAATTACATTCAAGAATTTTTGAGTTGTGCTCATGCTTCTGTGTGTACTGGAATAGGAAGGCATAACATAGGTGACTGTGCCAATGGAATTACGCATTCTTCTGGTGGTTATCAATGGAGATATAAAGTAGAGGATGAAATTCTTCCTATAAATCCATATAAAAAGAAATCATCTAAAAGAAAGAGCATAATACAATTAGATCTTGATGGAAATTTCATAAATGAATTTAAGTCAATAACCGAATCCAGCGAAACACTTGAAATTGGACGTTCAAACATTTCTGCATGCCTAACAGGAAAGGTGAAAAGGTGTAGAGGTTATCAATGGATTTATTCAGAGAAATATGACAAAAGTCGAAATTATAAGTTTGAAGGAATCTCTATTAAAGGTGGAATAATTCAGTTAGACGAAAATAAAAAAGCTGTAAATCATTTTAGAAATTGTTCAGAAGCTGCAAGATTTTTGGGTGAAGAAACCAAAGTTCATAAGCAAATTCATAAAGCAATATGCACCGGAAATAAATGTAAAGGTTTTTATTGGTGCAAGTATGAAGATTATATCAATGTTCGGCATGGTAATACCGAGGTAATTGCATAGATTGCGAAAGGCTATGCAACACCGTAGAGCGTAGGAGATGAATAAATATAATTCTCCCAAGAGTACTCGACAACCATAAGACGTAGAAATACGTCTTATTTTTGTGGTTGAAAATGTACGCCGACCTTGTGGGAAACTGCAAGAAGTAAAGGATAAAAAGCCTTTACGGTAACAATGTGAGAACAGCCAGCAAACCAGATTCGTATGCTTCAATCTAACTTCGCATCACTCGGAAGAACAATAGGTTCTTTGTTCATTCCTATACTGCAAACAGTTCTTCCGTATATTAACGCAATTGTAATCGCGCTGCAAAGAATGTTCGCTTATATTGCGAAACTTCTTGGCATTAAACTATCAAACTATGTTGCTTCTACGGGTGGAATTGCTGTTGATACAAGTAATATTGCAGACGAAATGGACAATGCCAGTGATTCTATTGATACTGCAAATAAAAACGCCAAAAAACTTGAAAAAACATTATCCGTACTTTCTTTTGATGAACTAAATCAGCTTAGTGATAACTCTGATTCTAGCGGTACGAGTACTCCAACATCCGGGACGAACGGCGGTAGTGCAGCACATCTTCCGGCATTGGATGCAGCACTGGACGCGGCACTCGCCAATTATCAGAAAGCATGGGACGAAGCATTTAAAAAGATGTCTAACAGGGCAAACGAGATGGCAGATGCTATTGTTAATGCTTTTAAGAAAAAAGACTGGAAAGGTCTTGGAAAAATAATGGCCGATGGCATCAATTGGGGTATGCAAAAACTCTATGATGCTATCAACTGGAATAAAGTTGGGCCATATATCACGAAATTTACCAGTGCATTCACTCAGACGTTCAACAGCCTTGTTGATAACATCAACTGGGATTTGATCGGGCGTACTTTTGGTGCTGGTATTAATACTATTGTTAATACGGCAAATCAACTTTTAGAGGGAATTGACTGGAAGAATCTCGGGGCGAAATTTGCTTCTGGAGTCGCGGGACTTGTAAGAGAAGTTGACTGGGAAAACTTCGGAAATCTTATTGGCAACTCTTTTATGCGTGGATGGAAAATCTTCGCGGGATTTGTTGAGAATCTTCCGTACAGCGAAATTGGTGTTGCTGTAGCGAATGGACTCAACGGAATCTTCCGTAAGATAAGTTTCACAGAGATTGCAGATGCACTGGCAACCGGACTGAATGGTGCTTTTGATACGCTTGCTTCTTTCACTGCGACTTTCGACTGGGATGAAATGGTTGACAATATCACAGGCGGTATTGTTACGTTCATGCAGAAATTTGACTGGAAAGGAAACGGGGCAAAATTAGAAGATTTCATAAATCATTTGCTTACTGCACTGATTGACATTGCCAAAGGTGTTGACTGGGAAGCATTTGGACACAATGTCGGTGTATTCCTTAGTGAAATCGACTGGGGAAAACATCTTAAACAATTGCTTACTGTATTGACAAGTGTTCTTGGCGGCATTTGGGAAGGACTTGGAAGTACATCTGCCGGTACATTCATTCAGGCAATAGCTATATTTGCAGTCGGTTCAAAGTTGATGCCATTTGTTAATAGCATTACGAAATTTTTGACCGGTTCAACCGTAACAACGAAACTTTCTACCGCAATTCAAGGAATGCTCAATCCAGCAATAACATCTGTCGCAGAAACGGCTGTTCCGGCGTTAGGAACTTCTCTTGGAAGTCTTGTTGCGACTGGCGGCGGAATCGCATTAGCAACAGTAGGTGCAGTTGCACTTACAAAGAAACTTGCAGGACTTTTTGAGACCATGCAGGGCGGCAATGGAATGACCACACAGTACGGCGGTTATCTGCATGATTATGCAACTCAGCTGACTAATGTAGCAAACCTTACCAACGAGCAGTCAGAAGCATTATGGCAACTGATTGAAACCGATGAGGAACTTGGAAAAAGCCATGATGAAATGTATTCGGACATGGTTGAAAAACTGAAAGAATACGGTGTTTCCGCAGATCAAGCCAGAACTGCTCTCGGACTGTATGGAACGCAAGCGGGTGTATCAGCAGAGTTTGTGGACGGCATGACAAAGAAGATTGCAGAACTTGGCGAAGGAGTATCAGAAGCTGCTTCTAAATTCGACACATCCAAAATCAGTATGTCTGACCTTAAAAACGAACTGTATATGCTGAGTTTACAGTCTGATGAATTTGGTGGTTCGTACAGGACTGCTATGGACGAATTGGATAACGCTAATAATGGCGGTACTATCACGAGCACAAAAGATGCATTAGATGCAGTTTACACTTCGCTCAAAAATGCCGGAGTTCCGCTTGATGAGTTGAACAATAAACTGTCAAAAGATTTTCCTGATGCAACTGTCGCAACAAAAACTGCGATTGAAAAGAATATCGTTGGGGCACAGAAAACCATTTCTTCCTCTGCCGGAAAAGCATCTAAAGATACTACAACAGCAACAAATGAAATGGCAAAGACAGCTACTGATGATTTTGCAGAAATCCAGAAACAGGCAGACACTTACATGAGTAGCGTTGACACCACAACGTCTATGCATTGGGGAAATTCCTCAAGAGAAGCAACCTTGAAAGCCAGAGAAATGAAAGTTGCAGTAAGCACGGAACTCGGCTTCATGGACAAATCTGTAGCAAGCCATTTCCAGAGCCAGTACAACATTGCATACGGCAAATGGGAGTCACTTGGAAAAGCTGTATCTTCTTACATTTCAAAGGATATGAACAGCAAAATCGGTAGTTCCTTGAATAGTGTTGTGAATACAATTAAGAGCAAGTTTACCGGGCTGTATAATGTCGGCAGAAATGCAATGCAAGAGTTGGCGAACGGTATGAGGTCTGTCCATATCAGCACGCCGCATATGTGGATGAACATGAACGCTTCCACAAGCGGGAACCACTATTCTTACAACTGGAATTCTGGTGTAAACTGGTATGCGAAAGGCGGTCTGTTCGGTAAGGCATCCGTGATCGGTGTTGGCGAGGCTGGTAATGAAGCGGTTCTTCCTCTGGAAAACCGGAAGGTTATGAAAGGCATTGCTGACAGCATCATGTCTGGTTACGATGGTTCCATGGGATTGTCGGCTGAAGAACTTGCGGCGGCAGTGGAACGTGGCGTTGTTACTGCAATAATGAACAATGGCGGAATAGGCGGTTCTGCTCCTGAGTACATCATGAACAGCATCAAAGTCAATGAACGTGAACTTGCGAGAGTTGTCACAAAAGCACAAAATAATACAGATTACCGTATGAATCCGTCACCATCCTATTGATTTTCGTGCCGGAATATGGTAATATATAAATACGCATAAGGGATGTTGAACCCGGGCATACTAAGGATAAAAGAGGTAAAAGCCTCAGGACTCTTTAGTATGCCTTTTTTGTTTGTCAGAACAGTTCACACTCAAAATGCGTATTGTAATTTTTGGTAAAACCAACAGGCTAACCCGACGGGGGACAAGTGCAATTCCATGATGCACCTGCCTGTTGTTTTTATAAATCATGGATCTGTGGCTACAAGGCAGTCACGCATTAACGACATGGAGGTTATCTATATGAACGGTCGAAAATTAGTTTCCCCAAGACAATTAAAATTTGCCAGAGCAATTGCTGATGCGCTGAATATTGAAGCAGCTTTTAGTGAAAGCGATAGTTATTATGATGTCAGTGAATTTATCAGAGAACACGAAGAGGAATATAAAAAATGTAATTGGAAAAAAGCGAGTATTCGTCAAATTGATTATGCTAATGCAATTTCATGGGCTTGTTATGGATACAAAAGATTTGATGAGAATAGTCGATATGGTGATGTATCTGACTTTATATCAAAAAATAAAGACGCATATGCACGAATATTATGGAGAGAATCCATTATAGAAAAGAACAATGAAGATGTCGTTGAATGTAGTAAAGATTTTCCGATAGAATCAATGCTGTTTTTGTGTGATAATTTGTATAAAGTTCATGGCATATACGCTTTTATTGGCGAAGACAATACCATTTTGTATATTGGAAAATCAATTGATTTATCACAAAGAATCACATCATCTTATAGGGAACGAAAAAACTCAGCAAAAATTACCCGAGTAATGTTTTATATAGTGAACAATATTGCAGATACCAACATTTTGGAAATATTACTTATCGCTGAAAATAATCCGGTTCTTAATGAAGATTGCAAAACAGAAGATTCTCCCGAACTGTTTCATAGTGGAATAGATATACTTCGAGATTTCAGTGAAATTCCACTTAATAATTCAGAAAGGGAGGCAGTGTGATTATGGCAGTATTTAGAGTACACAAAACAAAGAATTATACGCTGATGAGTAATCATCATCTTAGAGATAAGGATTTGAGTTTAAAAGCAAAAGGGCTTTTATCTGTAATGTTTTCATTACCGGATTCTTGGAATTATTCTATTCCCGGGTTATGTGCAATTTTAAAGGAAAATGAAACAGCAGTGAAATCAACCATAAAAGAGTTAAAAGCAACAGGGTATCTTATTGTGGATAAGAAAAAGCCTTGCAAAGAAGAGGGACGATCTAAGTTTGAGTACATTTATAACATTTACGAAACTCCGCATGAGGTATCTGACAATAACAATAATCAAGAGGCTTTTTTTCAAGGTATAGAAACCCTAGCCCTAGAAGTCCCAGAGGTAGAACATCACCCCCATAATAAAAGAACTGATATATCAACTACTGATAAATCAATTACTGATACAGATAAAGACTGTACTTTGTCAAGTACAGAGGAAAAGACTTTACCATCGTCTGGTAAAGGAGTAAAGACTTCTGCTCCTAATAATATAAATATACTAAATATAAATAATATACCACCTAGAACGAAAGAGCAGAAGCAGGAGCGGTACAAGCAGACCTGGAACAATCTCTCTGAAGAATACAACGATGAAGATGTCCCGCAGTTGCTGTTTGATAAATTCAATTCACGGTACGGGGATAAAGAAGATATTTTGCAAGACCATGATATTTGTCTGACCATGGCAGTTGTCACTTACTACTTCGAGCAGTACAGGGAGCATATGGGCGAACAGCATATTATGATTTCCACTGACTATGCAGATCAATTCTTGGGAGTTATTTCCAGTGATGAATCGCCGTTGATAAAAGCAGCCATTGAGGAAGAGGATGAGCTGGACTTTTACCGGGATATGATTGACGAATTCTTCCGGTCGAAGATGGGAAAACGCTCCGGCAAAGTATATGACCGTCACATCTGGCTGTTCTTTACTGAGGAGAATCAGAGAATCTTGTGTGAACGAGTGAAACAAAAATGGGAAGAGCAAGAATACACTGACTAAAACGAGTCAAAATCCATTCAAAATACCGTATGTGATAATTTCCTCACATGACGTATTCAAATTGATTCTAGCAGAAAAAACGTTAATTAATAGCAACGATTCCAGACAAGCTACGAATGCCACCAGTGCTTCTTCTGGCAGACATCCGTTTTCCATACTGAATCATACATCCCCGCTATGGTACAATAGAGAATCATAAGACGTTCACTATTGTTTCAAGAAAGGGGAAAGATAAGGGCAGACATTTTTTTAAAAGTCGATGGCATTGCGATGCCTTGTCCGTCAGCATACACATGGGGGTTGAATGATATATCCGCTTCAAAGTCCGGGCGTTCCGACGATTCGCTGATGCATAAAAACCGAGTCGCACAAAAAAGGAAGCTGGCATTGCAGTGGAGCGGCAAGGACTGGGCAACCACAGCGAAGATTTTACAGGCGTTTAACCCAGAATATATCCAGATAACTTACCCTGACATGATGTCGGGAAAATACGAAACCAGAACATTCTACGTTGGTGACCGCAGTGCCCCTGTAAAATGGTGGTGGATAGGAAACCAACGGACGGAATCTATCAGTTTTGATGTGATCGAGAGGTGACAAAAGGCGAAATCTATCTAACGCTTGGAAAGAAAAAGTAAATAACGGGACAGATATACAGTATCTCAAATATGCCGACATCACTCTAACGGATGGAACCGTACTTAATCTGACCAGTTCAGATTTGTGGGCAAACGGCGTAATGTTTGAGGATTCTGTATCTGGAGATAATAGTTTCGACATTGGATCTGCGATCATTAATGTGCTGACTTTGAGCATCAATAACTTTGACGGTCGGTACTCAGACTATGATTTCGACGGGGCAGAAGTTGTTTGCTACATTGGTCTTACTCTCGATGATGGAACAACCGAAAAAGTCCGCATCTGCACTGCAACAGTTGTAGAACAGCCGGAAGTTGAAACCGTGACCATAGATCTTACGTGCGAAGATAATATGCGAAAATTTGACCGTGATTATTCCGAGAGTAAATTAATCTATCCAGCTACAAGGGCACAGATTATCCGTGATGCGTGCAGTGTATGCGGTGTTACCCTCTCGACTACTTCGTTTGACCGAGATGATTATGTTGTACAGCAACGTCCTGCTGATGATGCACTGACTTTTCGACAGGTATTGCAGTGGGTTGCCCAAATCGGCTGTCAGTGGTTGCGATGTGACGAATATGGAAGATTATGCGTAAAATGGTTTGATACCGGAAAGACAAATCCGCAGGAAATCAATGTCACGTATAATTTCACGCCAAAACATACAGATGTCGTTATTACAGGAGTAAAAGTCACAGAGTACAGTGATTCTTCGGAAGATGTGGCAGGAAGTTATATTTCCGGTACAGAGGGGTATGTGTTGGGAATTTCCGACAACAAGTTGATTCGCAAAGGTGATGGAGAAACGGTTGCGTCCATAATTGCTGAAAAATGCGTGGGAATGGTGTTTCGTCCGTTTGAATCTCAATGTCCTACGGACATAGCTTTGGAAGCCGGAGACACGATCACAATAGAAGACCGGAACGGAAAACTGTATAATACCTACCTCACAACAACTACATTACATCCCGGCTCAGGACAGACAATTGCCTGTAATGCCAAGAGTGCAGCTAAAAATAGCAGCACCCGGTATAGTCAGGCAACACAGACGTATGTGGATGCACGGAATTTGGTAGAAAAAGAAAAAAATGAAAGAAAAAAGGCTATTGAGAATTTGCAGGAATCTCTTTCTGTCGGAAGTGGACTGTTCGCAACTTACGTTCAGCAGGAAGACGGAAGCACAATTTCATATTTTCACGACAAGGCTAGCCTAGCAGAATCAAAAAATGTGATCAAAATCACATCTGAGGCAATCGGCGTGTCGAATGATGGCGGTAAGACCTATCCGTTCGGATTCGAGTTGACCGGAACGATGATAACCAAACTTCTGTATGCCGAGGGAATTAATGCGGATTATATTGATTCTGGTGCATTGACAGTAAGAGACAAAAACGGAGATATTATCTTCCAAGCCAATATGGATACCAATACAGTATACATGAATCCGGACATTTTGATTATCGGCGATCAGACTCTGACTGAAAAGTTGACTGCTATGGACGACAGCATTGCGGAAGCAAAGAACATGACCATGCAGTTGACCAACGACTACCAGAGTATCACCACTGATGCCGATGGAAATATCACTGGAACATTTCCGACCGTGACAACTACGGCTCAGGTCATGTACGGAACTAACGATGTGACCAATGATTGCACCTATACCATTACGAAATCCAATAACGTGACTGGCTCATGGAGTGATTCCACACATACTTACACCGTGACCGGATTGAGTGCAGATAATGGTTGGGTGGACATCAAAGCTACTTATCTACGGGCATTGTCAATCACGAAGCGGTTTACGGTTGCGAAGTTAAAAGCTGGAAAGAATGGACTTCAAGGTGAAAAAGGAGATCCCGGAGCTGATGGAAAGCCGGGAAGAACCTATATCATTGAGCCATCTTGTACGGTTCTGAAACGCGGATCAGACAAGGTTATTAGTCCAAACTTCTTGGAGTTCAACGCGTATTACCGTGATGGCGACTCAGCTACCAGATACGCATATAGCGGTAGGTTTGTAATTGAGGAAACCGCCGACGGGAACACATGGAAAACTATTTATACATCGTCTACAAATGAAACTTCAGTCAAACATTATCTGTATACGATTCTTACTGATGGCAGTGGACAGACTGTAACTGACGGCAACGGCACTACAGTCGGAATTCCGAGGGATATTACCAATATCCGGTGCAAGCTGTATGCGGCTGGAGGTACAACAGATATGCTCGATATGCAGAGCGTTGCGGTAGTTATTGATGTTGACAATTTAACGCAGACGGACATCGTGAATATCCTGTCCAACAATGGAGCATGGAAAGGCCTGTATTACAAGAATGGCCAGCTGTATATCAGCTTTAGTGCGGCGTTAGGTGGCGAACTGGCATTGGGCGGAGCGAATAATGGAAATGGTATCCTTGCGGTTTACGATGAATCAGGAAATATATCATACAAATTAACTAGCAACGGAAACGTGTTTTATAACGAAACGGGGCAATGTACCGCCGCAATAGTGGATGGAAAAATGCTTTTTCCAGACAACCCTTTTACAGTTACGACAGGTCAATGGTCTAGTACGCAAAAAGGTTTTATTTATGGTTCAAAAGGACTGAACCGGTTCAGTGGTCGTGTGTACGGAAATACAGACGGTACAGTTAAATTTGATTATACCACAGAATCTTTTGATGGATATTATGAACCTATTTTTCTTCTGGGTGATAAAATCAACGGTTTTTTTAACGTATTAAAAGCGAAACAATATTTAATGACTGAAGAGTTGACGGGATTACCGGATAGCGATGGAGTAGTTAGAGTAAAAGTCACAAGTGCCATAGATATTTTAAAAACACTCAGATTATACAATCTAACACACGTATCATCCGGTGGACATCTGGTTCTTTCACAAGACGGAGCAACGGTAGCTTATCTTTCCTCATCTTCCAAACGGTACAAAACTGTCCAGAAGAACCTTGAATGTATGCAACAATGGTATGATATAGAACCCGTTTGGGCGAAATACAAAGACGGTTACCTCGCGGATGATGATATTTTTAACGGAAAAAATATGCCAATGTTTCTGGCAGAAGATGTGGAAAAAAATATGCCGGAAGCGGCGGTATACAAAGACGGCAAAATCGAGGACTGGAATTATCGTGTGATGATTCCGGCAATGTTTGCAATGATGAAACAGCAGAAATCAGAGATAGATTCCCTCAAACAAGAACTCGATGAAGTTAAACAATTTCTAAGAAAGGAGTGATACCATGGCGAATTCGTTAAAAACAGAAGCGTTGAACAAACTTACTGAAGCCACAGAAATGGAAGATGCAAATATATTTCCTGTCGTAACGGCTTCCGATAATTTATTAAAAAAAATAACCTGGACTAAGTTAAAGGAGTGCATAGAAAATGTGATATATGGAAAGAATTATCGCAAAATGGGAAAATTTACATCAGGTGCATTCAATCTGGATGCAGAAGTAACGAAACAAGTTGATGTTTCTATATCTGTTCCGAAAGTACCAAATGCAGTAATAGCTATTCCAAGAGGGGGATCACCTTTTATGGTATCTGTTGTTACAACACTATCAGTTTCAAGCGTTCGAGTTGCCTGCAAAAGTACAAAAGCGTTAACCGATCGAACACTTGATGTTATTGTTTTTTATTAAGGAGAGATTAATTATGGAAATCAAAGCAATTGACGTATCATCAGATCAAGGCAAGCCAGATTGGGAAAAAGTCGCAAAATCCGGCATAAAAGTAGCGATTCTTAGAGTCCATCAGAGATATGGTGCGGATTCTTCGTTTGAGCATAATTATAAAGGATGCAAGCAGAACGGTATTCTGGCAGGTGCGTATAAATACAGTTATGCCTTAACACCGGCACAGGCTGTCGAAGAAGCTGAGAACGTGATCGAAGTACTGAACGGACGCGGACTGGACTTTCCGGTGTTCTATGACCTTGAATGGAAACAGCAGAGAAGTCTTGGAAAACAGGCAATCGAGAATATTGCGGTATCATTTTTAACCAGAATAAAAAAAGCAGGATATAAGGTTGGTATCTATTGCAATATGGACTGGTATAATAATTACCTGTCCGACAACCTCAAGAAATACGATCTGTGGCTTGCAAGATATGCGAATAATGACAACGGGACTATTCCAGAACGGCTCAGACCGTCCATTGGTATCGGCTGGCAGTATTCAGAGAGTGGAAAAGTAGCGGGAATCAATGCAAAGGACGTTGATATGGACGTATTTTATACGGATTACCGGACAGAGCAGAAAGGGGAAAACAAGAGCATGACAAAGATAGAAGTCATTGAAAAAGTCATTAAGATTGCCAAAAATGAAATAGGTTATCTTGAAAAGAAGAGCAACAGCCAGCTTGATAGTAAGACCGCCAATGCCGGAAGTGCGAATTATACAAAATACTGGCGAGACGTGAAATCATCGTATCAAGGACAGCCGTGGTGTGCAGCGTTCGTGAGCTGGTGCTTTATGAAAGCGTTCGGACTGAATAAAGCAAAGAAACTCTTGAAACACTGGCCTTATGTATATTGCCCGACTTTAGGACAGCTTTTCGTAAAGAATGCTAATCCGAAAGTTGGCGATATCGTAATTTTCTATCATGGCGGCACATTTACCCACACTGGCATTGTGACAGCTGTAAATGGAGACAGATTCTATACCATTGAGGGCAACACATCCGGTGCATCCGGTATAATCGCAAATGGCGGCGGAGTTTGTGCGAAGAGTTATCTCAACAGCCAGATGCCTGGAACAAAATTCTGCACACCGGATTGGAGCATTGTATCCGATGTATCTATAGATAATTCGAGTAATACAACGGCTACCACAGAAGATTCTAAACCGTCCAAGACACCTAAGTTTGTGGGTAAGGTAACTGCAAATAAACTCAATGTTCGCACATGGGCAGGGACTGAGAATCCGCAGATTAAAAGCTACCCCGTACTTGCAAAAGGAAATCTTGTTGATGTGTGTGATACGATCAAAGCAAAAGATAAAACCGACTGGTATTACATCAGAATTGCCGGAAAGTACTTTGGATTTGCTTCCGCGAAATATATTTGCAAAGTGTGATAAATGTGATATAATAAGTGTACCATAATTCAACTCCTCCCCAGAGTTTGAACAGGGACTCAAAAAAGAGAGATGATCTGTTTTTATTCCTTGACAGATCATCTCTCTTGTTTTACTTAATAATATATCCCCAATATTGATTTTTAATATCCGCATATCCATTCTTACGAATCAGTACTTTATCCCCGGAAAACATCGTAAAATCAGAATTCAGTTTTTGTACATAATCCATGTTTACAACAAACGACTTATGGCAACGCAAAAAACGCTTATCAAGGTATGGTTCAACTGACTTTAAAGTTGCATACATATTGTGTATAATCCCGTTCGTGCAATGTACAAAGACCTGCTTGTCCCGTGCCTCAAGATACTCTATTTTATTCAATGGAATCCTTATGATGCAATCTCTGTGCCTGATCGTGAGCATTTTGTGCTTTATATCGTTCAGAGTATTATCAATTACAGAAAACAGTCTTCCATGCTCATTCCCTTTGATGATATAATGCGTAAATTCAACATCTAATGCATCAAAGACAAAATCTTTGTGAGCCGTCCAGAAAGCAATTTCACCCTTATATCCACACTTCCGGAGTTCTTTGGCAATATCTACACCATTTTCGTTTTTAAGTACTACATCCAAAATAATCATATCAAACCATTTTCCATCCTTGACATCATCTATCAAGGGCTTTCCACTGAAATAACCGTCTATCGTATAATTCCGGTCACCGTTTTGCCTTAAAAACGGTTCGATTCGATGTTTAAAATACTCAACCTGTAGTTCACAATCGTCACAAATAGCGATTTTCATAGTAATCACCTTCCGTTTATCGCTTGCACTTCAACTTTCATCAGATTATCCTCATCTAAGTAATCAATTATGGTAATATAGTAGCACCGAAACGAAAATGTGTAAATAGTTCAGCGAAATTTCGAAAAAATTCGACATATTAATTCGTTGGTACAGCCTGCCAGATTGCTCTGGGGAGGAACGTGATCGTGAATGCAGGTTTTACCATAAAAAGAGCCGAGGAGTAAAATCCTCGGCTCTTTGCTTTATTTATAACTTATTTTATACATTGCTCGACGGTAAGCGACAACAGAACCATATCTGTTGTTATTTGCAAATTGAATCATTTCTACTGCATGAAGTCCACTTTTGATGAAAGCACCATCTAATGAGCTACCGCCAGAAATGCACGCTCCTCTACTGTTGTTCCAGAGAACACCGTCAACATAAATGTAAGTATTCAATTCTTGGTTCAAATTTTCAGCATAATAATTGATATATCCCATAGGGAAGTCTTTATATACTTGAATTGGTACGACTTTCCCGCCAGTACTCCTTTGTGAATTATATTCTATAAAGAAATCAGCATTTCCACATTCTTTCTGATTTGGAAGAAGCATTTTAGGGCTTTTTGAAACTGGCAGAGATTTAATCGCAACCTTGCACCTGAATGTTTTACCAGAAGCACTTTTGGCATAAATGTAAGTCGTTCCAGTTTTCTTTCCAGTGACCTTACCATTTGAAGTTACTGTTGCAATGGATCTGTTTTTTGAAGACCATTTATACTTTTGTTTCGTGTTCAACATTTTTAACTGATACGTTTTCCCTTTGTACAATGATATGCTGGTCTTGTTGATTTTAGGGGATTCTACGCGGAAAGAACACTTATAAGATGCTTTTCCTATCTTTGCAGTAATTATCGCACTTCCCTTTCCTTTAGCTGTTACTTTTCCAGACTGGTTCACAATTGCCACTTTCTTGTTGTTCGAGTACCATTTAGGTTTCCTCTTAGTTCCGTTGACCTTCAACTGAACTGACTGACCAGTGCATAAGGTCACTTTTCGTTTATTAATGCTTGCCGCCGATACAGGACAAGCAAAGCAGAATATAAGCATTAACGCTGATAGTAACAGGATTGATTTCTTTAATATTTTTTTCATATGTATTTCTCCTGATTTTGTATTATCCTTTAAAAACACGTCCGCAGTCCCGACACTGATATTTGGTAGAAAAGAGACCTTTTCCTATTATTTGAACATTTGCACTCCGGCAGGTGAAAGCGGGACATTTTATTTTGCTCGTCACTTTGTCAATCTTTTTTCTTTTTCTCATTTTACGTTCCTCACATTCTCAATATATTTTGGCATAAACCATGCAGAGTTGTGTCCGCTCCAACGATCAATTCCATAATCAATGATTTTTCCGTAGATCGTCAGGTAAGTTCCCGGGACGTAATCGGAACTTTTGAAACCATAATCATCAGAAAACATAATTCCAACATCACCGCCACTTCCATAGCTGTCGGTATCTTTGGAATATATTCCGGTAAGACAACAAGAGGTGCTGAGATTATACTCTTTTATTTTATCATAGATTAATGAATTATATGGATCCATAATGCCTTGATCTTCTACATATAAATCCACCTTAACATATTCACCCTCTAAGTCCTCTTTCGAAAAAGTGATATCTTCATACCACATTTCGGTACATTTTTCCTTGTATTCTTCCTCGCTCAGAGAATCCATGTCTACATCTGATTGTTGCGAAACAGAGTCACTTGCATAAGCAGTTGACGGCGAAATGCACAACATACCAATTGCAGCTGCAATTAATAACTTTCTTTTCATTTGCTTTTCCTCCTTAGTAAAATTTGCATATATTATACCGCAAGATTCAACAATATCATAGTCAAAACCGAAATATTTTTCACATTTTTATCCATTCAAAATGCAGTTTTATCGTTTTGCCCGATTAATTTGCATAAAAAGTGGTATAACTAAGTACATAAAATATAGACTAAAGAGGTATATATTATGAGGAAGATTGAGAGATTGCTGATCGCAGTAGGAGTAATCTTCTTTGCAAGTTACATCATTCACTTGCCGATGTGCAATCAAGATTATTTGCGTAAAAGCTCCATCCGCTTGGCAGAGGATATGTGCAAGCATTCAACCTTAAGCCAGAGCATAAAAGAGGTTCTAAGAACGAACGATATTGCAGAAAACATAGAAAATCCGGTAAAAACGAACTTTATATTTGCGAAAGTAAAGGTTATATTTGAAATCGCAAATATTCCAGTATACCACTGGCAACTTGCGAGGGGAAATTTGAATGCGTCCCGTTTTATTCCGTTTTATTGGACATATCGCAAGGTATAATGCAAACATAAGTTCGGAACATGTTTCCCACTGACCGGGCATATACTTTAATGTAGGCGGTAGTTTTCAAACAGGGAGGGTTATTTATGGACTATAAGAAAGAGATTATTGAATTATTAGATAAGGTAAAATTAGAAAGTACTTTAAAAAGAGTATACAAGTTGCTGGTATACTTATATTTAAGAGAAGAGTAGCCTAAAATGCCGCATCCGCAGTTAAAGCAGATGCGGCATAATAATTATTCTGTTTTTAAATCATCTGGCGATGTGGAGAAATAATATTCGAATTCGGAACTGTCATAATCGCCGCCCAACATTGAATTTATTTTGTCCGCAATAGATGTTCCCAATTCCTCTCCGAATTCAGCATCTTCAACTTTTGTTCTTTTATATTCTGTAAAAATGTTTCCCCAGTCGTCTTGTGTGCCTGCATAGTAAATCTGGATGAGATCGCCATCTTCTTTAGGATTTAAGTAAGACAAGGCTTTATCTGTTACGTTTATCATACTTTTAGGAAAAAATACTTTTTGAACATCACAGGAATTAAAAACAGCATCATATATTTCAGTAATTCCTTCTTGAAAAATAACTGATTCAACATGAGAACTTCCAATTCCGATCTGGAAATCTGATAAATCTGTTGCGTAGTCTGTTCCATCAATATTGTATGATGGAAGAATTTCCAAAATTTTGCACTTTCCATCATAACCGTGCAATTTCACAGAGCTTCCCTCTATGTCATAATCAAAATCACCGATTACACCGTACTTTTCAGAATCATCCTTTTGAACTTCAACGCCAGTCACGCCGCCTGCATAAGTTGGAGTAGAAACTCCTAAAACTGTAAAAGCACAAAATGCAATTAATAGCTTTTTCTTCATAGATATTTCCCCCTTGGTATTAGTTGATTTTATTATATCACTATAAATCAAAACAACAAAGCAGAATATAAGAAAAGACCAGAGTTTTTTATTCTCTGGCCTTTCTTTTTTTAATTGTTTTCCAATTCTGTTAGGATTTCTTGGAGTTGCTTCCAATGTTCATCACTGAGCTTTGCAAACTTGACAAGAATCTTCTTGGCAAATTCATTATCCCCGGTCATTACCGAATCTACGATAGCCTGCGCATCACTATCGTCGCTTTGGAACATATCTCCAATTCCATTTACGAGCCAGTCATAATTGACTTTGTACAAAGAACATATCAATTTGATGTTTCTTTCGTTTAGCTCGCGTTTTCCTGTTTCAATCATTGCCAAGGTTGATTGCCCAAGTGATAACGAAGAAGCAAAATCTTTTTGATTCATCCCAAGACTTTTTCTTAGCTCTGCTAATCTTTTATTCAACTTTATTCCTCCTTTCTAAATACATAATATCACAAATGAAATAAAAAAACAATAAAAAAGTGATTTTTTATATTGACAAAAATTTCAAATGTGATATTATATAATCACAAACGAAATATTAGGAGGTGAACAGAATGTCAAATGAAAGACGTGAAGCATTTAAAAATATGATAGAACGCTTCAATAATTTACCGGAGAAAAAGCAAGATCAAATGCTCTGGTATGGAAAAGCAATCCTTGATATAGAGGAAAGCGAATCCAGTAGAAAAGAACCCGCAACAGTAAAAAGTGATTAAGAAAGGAGACGCATGAACGAATTAATATCAATTAATTACGATGATGAAGATCCAACTATTTCCGCAAGAGATTTGCATAAAGCATTAGATGTACAATCAAGGTTTAGCAGATGGTTTGATTCAAATAGGGAATTGTTTGTTGAAGGTGAGGATTATAACAAGTGTACATCGAGTACGGTTGTTAATAACGGTGCTGTTAGGGAACTTGAAGATTATAAAATTACAGTGCTTATGGCAAAGCACTTAGCAATGATGTCCAGAACTGAAAAGGGAAAGCTAATCAGGGATTATCTCATCGACCTTGAAAAAGCATGGAATACACCAGAACAGGTTTTTGCCAGAGCGTTGAAGATGGCAGACCAGACGATTGCGAAGTTGAAAGATACAAATAAGTCTCTTGCGGAGAAAATTGAAGCTGATAGACCGAAAACAATTTTCGCAGATGCTGTATCCGCAAGTCATACATCAATTCTTATCGGTGACTTGGCAAAACTTATCTGCCAGAACGGATACCAGATAGGACAGAAACGATTATTCCAGTGGATGAGAGACAATGGCTATTTGATGGTTTCTGGAAGTTCACGAAATATGCCAAAACAGAAATACGTTGAGCAGGGATTGTTTGAAATCAAAGAATCCAATGTCCAGAATCCAGATGGCTCTGTCAGAATCACACGCACGACAAAAGTCAGTGGGAAAGGACAGTTGTATTTCGTAAATAAGTTTCTAGGACAGGAAACCGAAAGGGCAGATGGTGATTGAACAGGAGATGACAAAATGATAAAAACTGATGAGCTTCGAGGCATTTTTGCGAAGAATAGAAAATCTCAGGCGGACGTTGCTAAAATGCTTGGAATTACGCCAAAAACATTTTACGGAAAGATGCAGAGAGGAATTTTCAACAGCAATGAGATTCAAATTATGATTGACAAATTTCATATCGAAGACCCGGTTAGTATTTTCTTCACTAAGGATGATTAAGTAGGAGGTGGGAATGTGGCAGAACAGTTTTCTACATTCAAAGAGGATTTAGAGAATATCGGCATCCACATTACGGACGAACAGTATTCAGACCTCTGCGAGATTAACCTGTTTATGAAAGGGATGCCAGATATTCCGGTTTACAACATCCTACTGATACTTAAAACGCTTGGATTAATTCCAACCAAAATACCAGATAAGGAAAGCAGTCAGAAGCGCGACTCCAATACCAAGAGATGTTTTGATAATGAATTTGAGAGAAAGTTTGGAAAAATCAAAAAGTGATTTCTTTACTTTGTCTTGTTTGGAAACATAGGAGTTTTTCCCTAAATCAGTCAAGTATATATTGGCTAAGTCAGTAACTACAAGACCTTTGGAATTAAGAGATTTCACGTAGTAGTTGTACGTCTGGTGATCGAGACCAGATAACTGTAACAGGTCGTATTGATTCATGAAATCGTTGGTAGCGTTTTGAATCAAAAGACCAAGCAGGTCATTTCCATTTTGAATTAGCAAGTCTTTATCTCCTTTCATTTACTCGGCATGGCAGTGCCTGTAAATACATTATAGGGAGATAAGGAAGAAAACTCAATAGGAGAGAAATGATGAGTCAAACAAACGATTCTAGGCATTTCACAGGGAAGAAATCTCCGTTCAGATCGCAGAAACGGAAGAAAAAGGTGAAAGTAAAAAGAGTGCACAGAAATAAATACGAGAGGAGATGAGAAAGTGAAGCTTGCTGATGAAACAATTATTAAGTTCAGAAATGGTAAAGAATTGCATATGCCGCCCGAAATGTACGAAGAAATTGGAACTAAAGGAAAAGGTATCGCGGAGTGTATTTGGACAGAAGGTGAATATGACTTCAAAGTTCAGTTTTCTTGGGAGGATGTGCTCTACATCGCAAGGACAACGCGGAACACATCCCAAAAAGATGATTATGCCGAAAAGACAATTGCCGAATGCGTTACAAACGGAGTTAGTTCTGCGATTCAGAAATCCATTCGTGATACTGACGAAGCAGATTCACAGCGATTGAAGTAGATAATCCAGTAATTGCAGATACGAAGTTGTCTGTATCTTCAATTGCGTCGACTGTTGGCAGAACCAGCTTTTTCATATCAATGGTTTTTAAGAAATCATCAAAATCTTTCATATTAGCACCTCCCTTCGAGGGAGATTATACCACAAACTAGGAGGAATAAGCGAATGATTAAATGTAATAAAAAAGGAGAAATTACTTTTAAAGGAAATGTCCCGGATCTTATGACTGATTTATCCGTGATCGCAAGAAAAATGCGAGAACTCTTCATGGAAAAAGGAATGTCAAAAGATGAAGCCGAAGAAGGAATTAAACATGCGGTAGAAGTTGGATTCTGGACAGAAGAAGAACTTACCGAAGAAAGCAATAAATTGGTCAAGGAGCTTGTGGACTTAATATCGAGGGGATTAAAGAATGAATAAAAACACTTACGAACCAGAAACTCTCGAAGAGGAATTTGCTTTTCTGGTAGGGAGAGTGGCGGCACTCGAAGCCGTAATAAACAAGGATTACAGCGACTACATCGAAAAAAGAAGATGTGGCTGCGATTCTTGGAATTGAGTTCAAAGGTAAAGAAGAGTAAGGTTTGGCTCCGCGGGTACGGCGAATACCACGCAGAGCCGCGTATCTAACTTAATTGGGTAAGTTAAATACAGGTAAAGTATAACATACCTTCCTGTATTTGAAAAGAAAAAATAAACCAGGAGGGCATTTTTTATGTCAAAAATCAAAGAAAACAAAACTCTTGCAAGTGAAATTATCGCAGATCAGGAGTCAAAAAACAAGAAGATGGAACTCGCAGTTGTAGCATTATCTGTTGCGTTGCTCGCAACGGTGGTCACGAAAGGAAAAGGGAAATGAGCAAAGTTTTGTGCTTTATGGGAATTATGGCAGAAATAGGAGTATTTTCCACAGTGGCAATCGTGCTGTGGTGGACAAGTGGAATGGATGTATGGAAAATCCTGTGCATCAGTGCAGCTGCTTCAAGTCTTATTTCTCTTCCCATAATGCTCCAGATCGAGAGGTGGATAGAAGATGGGAGAAAACAATAAAGCCACAGTGACCGGAAGATTCACAAAAGGATTTACCTATAGCTATTGTATGCATGGTGAAAATTTCTATACCACAGAAATTGCAGCAGAGCGGTTGAGCGGAAATTATGATTATATTCCGGTTACAATTTCCGAGCATCTGATTGACACGAGAGAGGACTTCACTGGAGAACCAGTGGAGCTTGTGGGAGATTTTCGTTCCTATAATAAGCAGGGAAAGAACCGAAGTCATCTAATTCTTACCTTGATGGCGCAGGAGATCACGTTTGTAGATGATTCAGAAGCGTTTCCAGATGACAAGATATTCCTTGATGGATTCATCTGCAAGCCGCCTACATACAGAAAAACTCCTCTTGGAAGAGAAATTGTAGAAATATTACTTGCAGTGAACAGGCCTTACGAAAGATCAGATTATATACCGTGTATCTGCTGGGGAAGAAATGCAAGATGGGCAAGGAAACTTCCGGTTGGAATTGGGCTTACCATACATGGAAGAATCCAGAGCCGGGAATATGGAAAAGAACCCAAAATGGCATATGAAGTATCAATTAATAATATGGGAGTGAGAATTAATGAAAACAGTAGAACTAAAGCAACTCAGTGTTGATAATTATAAAAAATTAGAGTCTGCATCTTACCAGTTCGCACCAAGAACAATGGTATCTGGAAGAAACAGGCAAGGAAAATCTACGTTGATGGATGCGTATTTCGACACGCTGACAGGTAAACTTGCAGACGGAACGCTTCCGAGCAACGTCAGAAGAAAAGTTGACGGTGAGGAAGTTGAGGGTGATGTAATCAGGGAACTGGTTATTCTTATTGACGGAGTAGAAACCGTGATCCGCAAGGAAACGAAGAAAGGTAAATCTTCCAGTACCACAAAGTATCAGGTGGATGGTTTCGATTATAATAAGAAGAAATTCGAAGAATATCTGAGCAGTATCGCAGACCCGGAAGTAATTCTGATGTGTAGCAACGCCAGAATATTTCTGAACGAAATCCGAAAATCTTCAGTGGGAGCAAGAGGACTTCTTGAAAAAATGGCGGGATTTGATATTGCAGAGTTTATGAGAAATCATTCCGAAGTATTGAAAATCACAAAAGGTCATTCAGTAGAAGAAACCATGAAGAAGCTCAATAAGGAACGACTTGACTGGAAGAAGAAACTGGATGCCAAGAAATCTGAACTTCAGTCTGCAAGAAGCAAGGAAATTGAGTGTGTAGACCGAACAGAAGAGAGAGAAAGCCTTTTGGACAAACTGAGTGAATTAAAGCAGAAGATGCAGCAGTTGTTAGATTCCAGTAAAGCGTACGATGAACTGTCCTATGAGATTACGGGATTGAAGAAATCCATGAATGCACTGGTTGCGGATGCAGAGAAAGAACGAAGAAATGTAGCTTCCTTACATGATGACCGCTTATTCAAGAAAAAACAGGAAGAAGAAAATCTTCGCACACTTGAAAACCTTCTGGCAACTGCTGAAAAACCGGAACGTATACAGCAGAGAATCACGGTATTGCAGGAGAAATACAAGCAGACATATGCATCCAGTTTCGATGATTCTACATTGAAAGAAATCGAAGCAGAGGAATTCAATCCGGAATCAACTATCTGCCCGACTTGTGGTCAGAATCTTCCGGAAGATCAGATTGAACAGCTTAAGTCCAATTTCGAGAGGATTAAACAGGTCAGAATTGATGCAGAACTGAAAAAGAAAGAACAGTTCGAAAAAGACAAACAGCAGAAACTCAGAGAAATCAACGAAGATGGACAGACGGAAGTCTCCAGAAAGAAAGAAGTAGACAAGTCACGCGGAGAACTGGAATCTCAGATTGAACAGACAAAGCAGAACATTGCAACACTTGCATCCGAGGTTGTTCAGATTAAACAGAGATGGAGAAGTATGCCAGAAGAACCGGATATGTCCGGAAACGAAGAATACCAGGCATTGTTAGCCGAAGTCCAGAAGAAGCAGGAACAGATGGACAGCATGGCAAATAACTCTGATGAGAAAGAAACCGTCATGCAAGAGCGGATGGAAGTAGAACGCCAGTTAGCACAGATAGATGCAGATATTCGGCAGCAGGAAAAAATGAAGCAGGAAAAAGCGGACGAAATCGAACAGTTAGCAAAAGAACAGAGAGAAATTTCTCAGAAAGAATCCGATGTTCAGTCACAGATTGATTTGCTGAAAGAGTTTTCCATTCAGAAGAATCAGGCACTCGCAGATACAATTAATCCACACTTCAAACATTTCCATTTCCAGTTTTTGGACTACACGCAGGACGGAGAACCAGTGGAAGTATGCCGGATGATTGTAGATGGTATTGATTACTTCAACGGGCTGAACCACTCTGATCAGATTCTATGCAACATTGACCTTGTGGCAGGATTGCAGGAACTGAACGGATTGAAACTTCCAATTTGGATTGACGATGCGGAATCTGTGAATGAAGAACGATTCCCGAAGATGGAACAGCAGGTTATCTACTTGAAGGTATCTGAAAATGATTTGAAAGTGGAGGGATTTTAACATGACATACAATATTCCAGAAGCTATCAAGTCACAGGAACAGTTCTGCGACAAGAACGAATATCCGTGCTTTTCACCGGACAATGGTATCTGTTGGGACTGCCATCAGAATATCTATTCCGAAAATGGAAGAACCAGATACGGTAAGAAAACACATGGTATTTCGGTGGAAAGTGCCGGAAATCATCTGATTACAGGATGCCCGTTTTGCAGTAGAAGCTATTGCGATTGAGTAAAAACAGTCAGCATAGAGAAGTAACGGAACTGTTTAGAAGAGACAAGCACAGTGAAGGAACGGTACAGATAAGAAACGTTGCGGAAATGAGTGGTATAGACATGCAGGGGAAATGAAACGAAATGCAGTGAGAGGCTCAGTAGAGCAAAGGAATTGAAAAGCAAGGCGCTGCATTGGAAAAGCTATGAAAAGCATGACAAAGCAATGTGACGGAAATGCGTAGAAAGGCAACGTGGGGCGTAGGCAAAGTGGAGTGGCGAGAGGTCATGTAATCTGATGCAAAGCAATAATTCATAAAAAGGAGAAAAATTGAGATGAAAGAAATGAGAGTTAGATTAACATTTTTAGAGGAAGTTCTGGGAACTGCAAATGCAGAAAGAGATATTCACGAGAAGTTCATTGCATCTAAAGCACCAGATGCACCATCCCGGGAGCAGGAAGTCGAATCTCTTGGAATTGAAGAAGTTATCGAAAAAGGAAGAACTATATTCCCGAAAGATGAAAACGGCAATCCGTTCTTATGGGACTATCAGATCAGAGGATTTTTCAAATCAGCTGCACAGGCAGGTTCTTATATTGGTGGAGCGAAGAAACTTGCAGCATACAAAAAGAAAATCGACTTGCTGGTATTTGTAAACGAACGTAAGATTCCATTTATTCTTCCAGAGGGCACAGAGCTTTCTGACTGCCAGAGACCGCTGAGGGCACAGACCGCACAGGGCGAACGAATTTCGTTAGCAGACAGTGAAACGGTTCCGGCAGGAACAACAGTAGAATTCACAATTAAAGTACTTGACGATTCGCTCATGAAATATGTAATCGAATGGCTCGATTATGGAGCGTTCAACGGTATTGGTCAGTGGCGCAACTCAGGTAAAGGCCGCTTCAACTGGACTGAAATCACGAAATAAGCTACGGCATGGCTGATTGTAGTTATGATAGGTAAAGCAAATGCGTGGAATGGCCGGGTATTGATCTGTTTCGGCGAAGCGTAGCTTAGCAAGGTAATGCAAGGGAATAGTCGTGAAAGGCGATGATGTGTGCTGTATAGGCATAGTGCAGAAAAGTCATGAACAGCAAAGGCGGAGCATAGAATGGAGTAGTAAAGCATTGGAGAAGCAAAGAATGGAAAAGTAATGAAATGCAAAGGCGAAGTATGGTGCTGAACAGAAATGCGTCGGAAGAATAATTATAATTATTGAAAAGGAGAATCAAAATGGCAAACAAAACACAGTTAGCAACAGTAGGAGAACAGCAGGCAGCAGTTGTGATTAACAATCAGTTTATTGACGGATTGACAAAACAGCTTGAAGAAAAATGTAAATATGGTCTTTCTTTTCCAAAGGACTACAATCTCAGTAATGCACTTATGGGAGCATATCTGGTACTCAAGGAAACAAAAGACAAAAATAATAAGCCGGTTCTGGAATCTTGCACATCCACAAGCATTGCAAATAGCCTTATGAATATGGCAACTCTTGGACTTTCAGTGCAGAAAAAACAGGGATATTTCGTTAGTTATGCCGGTCAGTGCCAGTTCCAGAGATCGTATTTCGGAAACATTACAATCGCCAGAAGATACGGAATGAAAGATATTCACGCAGAGATCATCTACCAAGGAGATAAATTCAAATATCATATTGAAGATGGAAACAAGATTCTGGATTCTCACGAACAGGATTTTATGAACATTGACAATGACAAGATTCTTGGAGCGTATGCGGTAGTGCTGATGGAAGACGGAACAAAGCATCTGGAAGTAATGAATATAAAGCAGATCAAACAGGCTTGGTTACAGGGTTATGGTTACAAGGAAAATGGAAATGGCACACACCAGAAATTCACTGACCAGATGGCAAAGAAAACCGTTGTCAATCGTGCCTTAAAGCAGATCATCAACACTCATGGTGATGTTTTCGTACAGGAAGCGGACAATGATACAGAAACGGTTTCAAGAGATGACGCTTTTGCAGCTGATGTTGCATACGAGATCGAACAGAACGCCAATAAAGAGGAATTCATTCCAGAACCAATGGCAATCGAGGAACAGCCGAAACAGCCGACAGTCGCAGAAGTTGTCCAGTCAGCCGAGAAAGAACCAGTTCCGGCAGCAGTTGTCGAGCCAGAGATTCCAGATTTTATGAAACAGGAGGAAATGTGATATGTACAATAAAGAAATTTTGCAGAAAGCAAAGGAACTGGTTGAACTTCTGGAAAAGCAGGAAAAAACCGGAAATGTTGAGTTGTCAACGCTGAAACGAGGAGAAGTATTTCAGACCACTGGAAAGCGCAAATACAAGGTTCTGGAACAATATGGAGATACAACGAAAATTATTTCGCTTGATCTGGTGAAAGAAAATGTAGAGTTTGGTGATACCTCAGATTACAAAACATCAAAGGTAAAGAAAATGTGTGACACTGAAACTCTGAAAGACTTCGAAGAAGAATTCGGGGCAGAAAATATCGAAACACACACAGCAGATATTATCACTGCGGATGGACAGAAATTGGGGGCTGTTGATTGTAAAATCCGTCCAATTACATTTGATGAAGCACGAGAATACACAGATATTACACCGAACAATGATCTGAACGACTGGTATTGGACGTTGTCGCCATGGTCGACAGAAGAACGTGGTTGGAGTAAAAACTTGGCCGTTGTTTCCCTTTCGGGCTATTTCAGCTACTACGGTTACCGCAACGAGTGTGGTGTTCGCCCAGTTTGTATCTTAAAATCTAATATCTTTGTATCTAAGGTGGAGGAATGATTATGAAGAAAAATCTGAAATATTTCGAGAATGAATTATCTCGGTTGAATAAAGAATTTGCAGATTATAAGAAAAAATATATCGGAACACCGGAAATTGGAAAAGTTATTGAACTTGCTGGAATGGATTGGCTGATTCTGGATAAAACAGAAAAAGGATATTTTGCCATTTTGAATGGATTTGATGAAAAAGAAAGAACATTTGATTCAACTTCAAATAACTGGATTACAAGTAAACTGAGAAATGAGTTAAATGCTCGTTTTCTTAAAAAAATTACGGACGAGCTTGGGAAAGATGCAGTTATTGAGTTTGATCGAGATTTACTTTCTATGGACGGTCAGACGGAATACGGACATTGTAAAGATAAGATTTCATTTTTGACGGTTGATGAATACCGAAAATACAGAAAATTACTTCCAAATATGGATAAATGGTGGTGGCTGCTTACTCCATGGAGTACACCAGTAAATGATTTCAGCACAACAATTACCGTTGTTTCCCGTTCGGGCAATATCTACGGCAACCGTTACTGCAACGACTATGGTGTTCGCCCAGTTTGTATCTTTTCTTCTTCAATCTTTGAATCAGGAAGTGATGATTAATGGCAAATGAAGACTTAAAGGTAATAACAAAGGCTAAGCAGCTCGCAAAGCATACATTAATAGTTACCAGCAATTGCAGACGATATCCAAAGAAATACAGGTTTTCGTTGGTAGATAAGATGCAAAATAAAGCATTAGAAATCTACGAGCTGCTTTTTGAAGCCAACCGAACTGATCTGAAAGATTATAAAAGAGAACGGTTAGAACTGCAAACAAAAGCTATTACTTATTGCGATGAGTTGATGTACTTTATAGAACTTTCATATGAATTAGGAATTATCAATTCCGGTGGAATGGAAGCATGGTCGCAAATGGTAAAAGATATAAAGTACATGACTATTTCATGGAGAACAAAAGACAGAAAAAGATAATTTTCACAGGTTATGCACTGCGAATACCGTTGTTTCCCCTTCGGGCAATATCAACAACAACAATTACAACAACGAAAATGGTGTTCGCCCAACATGGATCACATGCAGACAGAGTAAGCGTAAAGCTGAAATCAGAAAAGATACAAGCAAATGCATAACCTTTCCGCAATGGACAAATATAAAGGAACAAAATAAATGGATAAAGAAATTGTTGCAAATTTTGAGAATTTATATCGTTCTTACAAAAAGGTTAAGAGCGGCAAGAGATTTAATTCAGGTACTGCAAGATTTTCTAATTTGTCTCTTGAAGGCATTCATCTCTTGAAAGAACAATTGGAAAGTCAAACGTATACCATAAATCCGTATAATAAATTTCAAATTCATGAGCCAAAAGAGCGAACGATAGAATCATGTACATTTAAGGACAAAGTAGTGCAGAGATGCTTTTCTGATTACATTCTGACACCGAAACTTGAAAATATCCTGATTAAATGGAACACTGCCGGGCAGCAAGGAAAAGGACAACACATGGCAATGGACGGGTTGAGAAATCAAATGTTGGATTTCTATAAAAGAAATGGAATGAATAGTTGGATTGTAAAATGCGATATTCACAAATACTTTTATTGCATAGACCATGAAATCATGAAAGACGTTTTGGATTATTACTTTGATGATGATTTTACAGTCTGGTTGAACCATTTGTTTATTGACAGTACAGGTAATCCCGGGCTTCCATTAGGAAATCAGGTAAATCAGAAGTACGCATTGTTGCTTTTACATTCACTGGATCAGATGATAACGATTGAATTTGGAAATCCATATTACGGACGATACAACGATGATTTTTATGTGATTTGTAAAACGAAAGAAGATGCCAGAGAAATTCTCGAAGCAATCCGAATGATGATTGAAAGTCTTAGACTGGAATTAAACCCTAAATCACAAATTGTACCATTTCGCATGGGATTGTGTTATCTGGGCTTTCATCATTACGTGACTGATAAAGGAAAATATATCAGAAAATTGCGTGGCGATAAGAAAAGAAAAACACAGAGAAAAATCCGAAGATGGGTACGGGCAATGAATGACGGGAAGATGTCGATAGAAAAATTCAATGAAAAATACGGAGCATGCAAGAATCATATGCTTCATGGGGACTGCATTAAATTATGCCACAGTATGGATTTAGAAATTGAAAGGAGAATGAAGTGAGATTAATTAGTCAGAATGGGGAATTTGATGTTCCTTATGAAATCGCAGCATTAAGTAGAACAGAAAATATCATAAGAGTATATGTGCCGATAGTTGGTGAAAAAGGAACAGTCATGGCTCGTTATTCGACAGATGAAAAAGCCAAGAAAGTTATGGAAATGTTGCATCGCGCTTACCACGATGCGGTGACACATGATAATGTATCAGCATTTCGATTTCCAAAGGATGCTGAAGTATGAAATGCGAGTATTGCAGACCTGTACGAGACGATAACGAAGACTTGATTTACACAGAAGTTAATGGAGACTGCACTAATTTTACACAAATCAGATATAAAGGCGGAGAATACAGGCTTTACACAGTAAATGCATTCATCAGAATTAATTACTGCCCGATATGTGGAAGAAAATTGAAAGCGAGGTGATTCAAAATGTTCATGCGAGTAATTTCAACAGGAAGTACTAAAGGAAATTGTTACGCTTTGCAGTCAAGTACAGGCGAGATTGTTCTTCTTGACTGCGGATGCAATTACAAAAAAATCCTTAGAGGGATTGACTACCAGATAAGCAATGTTGAAGCTGTATTTCTTTCACATGGGCACGGAGATCACACCGAAGCATTCAAGGAAATAATGAATGCAGGCATTCAGATTTACACCAATGACGAGACCGTTGAGGACATGAACATTCGAACAGGCGAACTGATGAAAGGTGTTCCAGAAAGATACCCATTTAGAGTTGGTTCGTTTATCGTGACTCCATTTGAGCTGCCACATACGACATATGATAAAGAATCAAAAATACTTATCCCGTGCCCGAACTACGGCTATCTGGTACAGAATGAAGAAATGGGAAAACTCCTGTATATGACCGATTTCAAATTCTGCAACTATAGTTTTCACAGAATGCAAGTTGAGCATCTGGTAATTGAGTGCAACTACTGTGAAGAATTGGTGAACAGGTCAGAAGCTAACTACAGACACAGAATAAAAGGGCATTGTTCTTTGTCAACTTGCAAGCAATTCATTAAGCAAAACCGCACAGAATCACTTCGAACGGTAACACTGGTACATTTGAGCGGTCAAGCGTCAGATGCCCGTAAAATACAGCGAGAAATAAAGGAAGTCGCAGGAAACAATGTTCTGGTTCAGATTGGACGGGCTGGACTGGAAGTTGGTTTGAATTTATGCCCGTTCTGAAAGGAGCTTCTTGTATAATTCAAATATAGGGAATTCCGAGAAAGAAGGTTGAGAAA
>ERZ773143.233-NODE-233-length-68874-cov-7.487017_pt1 | contig 68874 bp, 56 predicted proteins | sample MGYA00580852_ERZ773143 | MGnify/ENA primary metagenome ERZ773143 (study PRJEB29015, sample SAMEA2737853) | human gut metagenome | biome: human gut; feature: human-associated habitat; material: faeces | place: China | collected 2012 ... | reverse complement strand
AGATAACGACCGTTTTTTTCTGGTTCGTAGTAGCCGGGACCTTCATCGTATCGATATCTGCTCTTATACGATCGGGCAGGATTCGATTGTGCCGATTATTCAGGAGCGGATGAATACTTATCAGGAAACGCGGCCTTTGGCTGTCTTGAATAAGGGTAAGGAGTTGATTCATTGGAGTGAACGTGACGGATGGGCTCATTTATATTTATACGATGATCAGGGAAATCTTAAAAACCGGATCACGAAAGGCCCCTGGCATGTGGAGCAGGTGCTGAAAGTGGATGAAGCTACACGGACGATCTATTTTGTGGGGAATGGCAAGGAAGAGGGAGAAAATCCGTATTATGAACAGCTGTATAAAGTGAATGTAAATGGTAGTGGACTGAAACGGATTACAAAAGGGGAGTATTTTCATAAAGTAAAAATAGATGACGATGCCCGTTTCGTTGTGGATAATTATTCGAGGGTGAATACGATTCCTTGTGCCGATCTGTTAGACCGGGAGGGGAATAAAGTGATGACTATTCAGGAAAGTGATTTTTCGCAATTGAAAGCGGCTGGTTACCGGTTTCCGGAACCTTTTGTCGTCAAGGCTGCCGATGGGGTGACGGATTTATACGGGGTGATGTATAAACCTTACGATTTCGATTCGACCAAGGTATATCCCATTATCGATTATGTTTATCCGGGTCCCCAGGTTGAAGCTGTATGTTATCCTTTTACCCGGATGAGTGTACGGACGGATCGTTTGGCTCAGGCCGGATTCATTGTGATTTCGGTAGGACAGCGGGGTGGACATCCTTCCCGCTCCAAATGGTATCATAATTATGGTTATGGGAATATGCGTGATTATCCTTTGGCCGATCATAAGGTGGCTGTCGAACAATTGGCTGCCCGCCATAAGTTTATAGATATCGACAGAGTCGGCATACATGGTCATTCGGGAGGTGGCTTTATGTCTACTGCTGCAATTTGTCAATATCCCGATTTTTATAAAGCTGCGGTATCCTGTGCCGGGAACCACGACAACCGGATTTATAACCGTTGGTGGAGCGAGACACATCATGGTGTGAAAGAGGTCGTTTCGGAAAAAGGAGATACTACCTTTGTCTATAAAATAGCCACGAATCCCGAAATTGTTAAGCAATTGAAAGGGCATTTGATGCTTGTACATGGTGATATCGACAATAATGTCCATGATGCGAATACGATCCGTGTTGTAAATGCCTTGATCCGGGCTAATAAGCGTTTCGAAATGCTGATTCTTCCGGGACAACGTCATAGTTTCGGAGATATGGACGAATATTTCTATTGGCGGCTGGTAGATTTCTTTTCTGAGCATCTTAAAGGCCAAAAAGAAACTTCGGTCGATATTCCGAGACGCTAAGGGAGGATAAGCAAAGCAGTTTCCGGTATTCGTGTTCAGGGACCCGAACACGAATACCGGAAACTATCCTTATTTTATTATTGATTTTCAGTAGTTTATTTCAATTGTTGATAAAAACTGATCGAAATCTAAAAAAAATGCTACAAAAAATTTGTATTCTATTGTAAAACCACTACCTTTGTACCGCTTTCAAATAAGGGTAGTCTGAACGAAAGTAAAAGTGAATGCTGTTATAGCTCAGGGGTAGAGCACTTCCTTGGTAAGGAAGAGGTCGTGAGTTCAAATCTCACTAACAGCTCTGGGGAAAGTCTGCAAAAGCAGGCTTTTTTAAAATACTCGAAATGGCGCTATCGTCTAGGGGTTAGGACGTAAGATTCTCATTCTTAAAACAGGGGTTCGATTCCCCTTAGCGCTACGCTCAAAAGAACTGACTGAAGTCGGTTCTTTTTTGTATTTAATTTATTCCGATATGAATCTGATGAAATTGAAAGGCCATAGCTCGATGTTGGGGGCTAATGTGATGTGGGGATTGATGTCTCCCGTGGCAAAATTTGTGATGGTAGGAGGTGCGGTTACTCCTCTCGTTGTAACTGATCTAAGGATTACGGGGGCTATGGTGCTGTTTTGGATCGCTTCATTCTTTCAGAAACCTGAACGGGTGGCTCCTAAAGATTTGTTAAAATTGTTGGGGGCATCTCTCCTGGCTATTGTTTTTAATCAGGGATGTTTTATTTTCGGGGTAGGACTGACTTCTCCGGTGGATGCTTCCATCATCACCACCAGTATGCCTTTGCTCGCCATGGTTTTAGCGGCGATTTATTTGAAAGAACCGATAACAGGAAAAAAAGTACTGGGGATTGCAGTCGGAGCTACCGGGGCGTTGTTGCTGATTTTAGGGAGCCATCAGGTTTCGGAGGCTAAAGCGGCTGGAAATCATTATATCTGGGGAGATTTATTGGTGCTGTTGGCACAATTTAGTTATGCTCTTTATTTTGTGTTGTTTAAAAATTTTGTGAATAAATATTCCTTGATTACCATTATGAAATGGATGTTTACCTATGCTTTTATTTGTGCTTTACCCTTCTCTTATAATGATTTGCTCCATACGGAGTGGAAGAGTTTACAAAACACTGAAATCGGAGCATTGGTATTTATCGTGGTGGGGAGTACTTTTATTAGTTATGTGTTGATAGTCATCGGGCAAAAAAATCTACGCCCGACTGTTGCCGGTATGTATAATTATGTTCAGCCTTTGGTGGCTAGTATTGTTGCTGTGTGTTGGGGGATGGATACTTTTAATTTTGTGAAAATCATTTCAGTCGCTTTGATATTCGGAGGGGTCTATCTGGTAACCAATAGCCGGAGTAAAGCAGAAATGGAGGCTGTTGTAGCGGATAAAAATTAACTTGCTGTAGGAAGAAAAAAGAGAAACGGACCGAAAACGGGATGAAAGGTCCGTCCCGGAATCCGGAATTAAAATTTATCGGAAAAGTACCTGTTTTTTCTTTAGAAAGTAGTATTTTTGTTGTCTTAAATTTAACTGCGAAGGGTTTGATTGTTTTATTTTAAACAAAACGGCTCTTTTGTTGATAAAAATACACACGATGGACATTTATTTTAGCTTTAAAGAAATTATCAGTGCTTTTATGGTACTGTTTGCTGTAATCGATATTCTGGGAGCCATTCCGATTATCATTAGTTTGCGTGAAAAGAATCAGAAAATAGAGGCTGGAAAGGCAGCTATTATTTCTTTTGTTATATTAGTAGCCTTTTTGTTTATCGGGCAGGCATTATTGGGATTATTCAATGTCGATATTTCTTCTTTTGCCGTTGCCGGTGCTTTGGTGTTGCTGGTTTTAGCGGTAGAGATGATCTTCGGTGTCGAGATATTTAAAAACGATAGTCCTTGCGGGTCGGCTACGATCGTTCCGCTGGTATTTCCTTTGATTGCCGGGGCGGCTTCGTTTACCACTTTGTTGTCGTTGCGGGCGGAATATAATATTCTCAATATCATCATCGCTGTCGCGATGAATATGGCATTGGTGTATCTGGTATTGCGCTATGTGTATTATGTAGAACGTCTGTTCGGTAAAAGCGGAGTGTACGTAATGCGTAAATTATTCGGTATTATCTTGTTGGCAATAGCCGTTCGCTTATTTACCTCTAATCTGACTTCTTTGATCGGTAGTTTTTGATTGGAAATCAGAGTTTATCGAAAAATTTGATAAAACGGCTTGAAAAGATCAGGAACAATAGCGTCCATAGCAGAAAGCGGCACATTCTGCCGATAAACATCAGGATAAAAGTATGGGTTCGTTTCGTCTTATAGAAGCCGAGTGCTACATTCGAAATATCGCCGATAACGGGAATCCAGACCAGGAGTGCCATCAGGCCCCCGTATTTTTCGATTTTATTTTTCTGTTTCAGCAATTGTTCTTCTTTGATATGGAATAATTTCCGTATCCGGGTGGCATTGCCGGCATAACCGACTCCATAAATCACCAATCCTCCGATCCAACCACCGGTTGTCGCTACGAAAAGACAGAGCCAGGGGTTGAATCCCATAGCTAACATACTTACATATAATAGGTCTGCACCTAAAGGAATAAAAAGTGCAGACAAAAACGAACCGGCAAACAATCCTAAATAGCCATAATGCTCCCAAAATTCGGTGGTCGCTAATATGATAAAGTCATGTCCCATTTGCAGAGGTTTGATCGTGCTCTTACAAATACGTAAAGGGGGAAGGAAAGTTGTTGGGACGGTGGAAACGGATAAAACGGTGACGACAGATAAAACGGCGAGAGGCAAGAGAACAGAAAAAAATAGTGGAAATGGTGAGAGGGGGCGGTAAAGAGAGAAAGTTTAAAAAAATCGTTCTCCGTATTGCAGGTAGAGCCAGGTCCAAAGCAGGAAGCGGGCGAAACGGCCGATTAGCATGTAGATGGCCGAGGCATAAGGTTTGATTTTGTAAAATCCCAGGGCGACGGCCAATAAGTCACCGATAAGCGGAAGCCAGGTAAACAGGGCCAGCCATACTCCATAACGGTTTATGTTTTTTTTCTGACGGAGGAGCTTTTCTTCCTTCACCTTCAGCCAGCGTTCGATCCATTCCCAGCGGCCCAGCCAACCGATCCAGTATGAAGTGAGTCCTCCCAGCCAATTACCGGTTGTGGCGATAACCAGGCAGGCCCATACATTTCCGCCTAGAGCCAGGATACCCACCAGTAATACATCCGCACTCATCGGAATGAGGGTAGAAGCCAGAAAAGAACCGATAAATAATCCCCAATATCCTAAATCGATCAATGAATCCATGCGGCAAATTTAGGATTTTCCGGTCAAACCTTTGGGCATTTGTCTTTTACTTTTTACTTTTACGAACAGAAGTAGGTATAATTAATTTAAGTTCATAAAGTTTGTAGACCGATTTAATTCTGGGTATAATGGGTAAGGTGTTAATCATCGATGATGAAAATCAGTTACGGGGACTATTGGCCCGTATTATTGGATTGGAAGGTTATGAAGTCATTCAGGCCGACAGTTGTAAGGCTGGGTTGAAACAAGTGGAACAGCAAAATCCCGATGTGATCATCTGTGATGTCCGCTTACCGGATGGAAGCGGTGTCGATCTTATAACAGAAATGAAGCGGCTCGGACCTTTGACCGAGATTATCCTGCTGACCGTCCATGGGAATATCCCGGATGGAGTACAAGCGATAAAAAACGGTGCATTCGATTATATAACCAAAGGAGACGACAATAACAAAATTATTCCTTTGCTCAGCCGTGCTATGGAAAAAGTAGAGATGGCCAGGCGTTTGCAACAATTGGAGAAACAGGTCGGACAAAAGTATTCCTTTGAGTCGATTCTCGGGAAATCGAAGCCTATCCGGATGGCTGTAGAGTTGGCCAGAAAAGTTTCTGTGACGGATGTACCTGTATTATTGACCGGTGAGACAGGTACCGGCAAAGAAGTCTTTGCTCAGGCCATACATCAGCATAGTAGCCGGGCGGGCAAGGCGTTTGTGGCGGTCAATTGTTCGGCTTTTAGCAAAGAACTGCTCGAGAGTGAGATCTTCGGCCATAAAGCGGGGGCCTTTACCGGGGCTTTGAAGGAAAAGAAAGGACTGTTCGAGGAAGCCGATCAGGGAACGATCTTTCTGGATGAGATCGGTGAAATGGCTTTCGATTTGCAGGCGAAACTACTACGGGTACTGGAAAGTGGCGAGTTCATAAAAGTGGGGGATACCCGTCCTATTAAAGTAAATGTCAGAATCATAGCCGCTACGAACCGAGACCTTCAGAAAGAGATCGAGGCCGGGCATTTCCGTGAAGATTTGTATTACCGCTTGTCTGTTTTTCGGATTCAACTCCCTCCTCTGCGTGAACGGATAGAAGATATCGAATTGTATGTCCGGGCTTTCGTGAAAATGTTCGGACCGGGTGTGGGGAAAAAGATAGAAGAGATTACACCTGAATATTTGGGAACCTTGAAAAAACATGTCTGGAAAGGAAATGTCAGGGAATTACGTAATGTGATCGAACGAAGTATGATCATTGCCGACGGTGCGGTATTGACCGTAAGCGATTTGCCCTTCGATATTCAGCAGTCGGTTTTGGAAAGTGAAGGCGGAAAAGGATACTCTGAATTCGACCTGGCCCAGGTGGAAAAAGCACATATACGGAAAGTATTGCAATATACCGGAGGAAACAAGACCGAGGCTGCCCGTTTGATGCACATCGGCCTGACAACCCTTTACCGTAAGATCGAGGAGTACGGAATAAGATAGAGGGAAGGTTTTAACTAAAAAATACAGTTGATAAGATATTGAGTAAGATACACAATCTTACAATGAGAGAATTGCCCGGAGGAACATTGTTTCCTGAGACAATGAAGCAATACGATGACTACACCATTCGTGAGGCACTGCACAATGCAATCGCTCATCAGGATTATACATTACAGCAACGCATCAATTTTGTGGAGAATCCCGGATGGCTGTATTATGCCAACGGAGGTAGTTTCATTCCAGGCACTTTGCAAAAGGCATTGGAGACCAAAGGTCCGCAACGGCATTTCCGAAATGAATGTCTTTGCCGTGCAATGGTAAACTTCAATATGATAGACACCGTAAGTCGTGGTATCAAGAAGATGTTCAACGAGCAAAGGCGTCGTCATTTCCCGATGCCTGACTATGAAATTGACATGTTGAACAAAGAGGTTGGCGTAACGATATATGGAAATACCATCAATGAAAAATATACTCAGTTGCTCAAGGATAACGATACATTGACATTAGAAGATTGTATCCTTTTGGATGCGGTGCAGAAAGGACATCGCATTTCCGAGGAGAATGTACTCGCTTTATTGAACAGAGGACTATTAGAGGGGGATACATCCGAGTATAGCATATCATTGGATCTTGCTAAAAAAACAAAGCAGTTGCCGGATTATACCCGCAACAGAGGTTTGGATAAAGCAAAACTCCAACAAATGATTTTGCAGTATCTTCAAAATGCTGGTTCTGCTGGAGCCAAACGCGATGCTATATTTGATTATCTCAAAGATGTGCTTCCTAAAACCAAGACTATTGAACAACAGGAACGAATGGTCGGAAATATTCTTGTAGAAATGAAAGAAGTTGGTATAATCATTTTGAAAGGCCGAATATGGTATATGGAGTAGTTGTTATACCTGTGTTTTTGACTAAACCAAGAGAATTACGACTATTTACGACTAAATAGAACCAATTACGACTAAAAGGAGTTAATCTCTTTGCCTGTTCAAGGATTTTGACTACTTTTGCATAAAGAGTTATTTGACAGTAAAACATAGCAAAACGCTGAAAATCGTACGGTTGCCAAGTCGTTACCATTACTTTTCAGATACTCCGTTAAATGTTTATTCTTCAAACGGTTGTGTTAAACCGTTAATAAAAAATACTTTTAAAACGTCCGGCAACACGTAATGCTACATATTCGGCTAATCTGACTTTCGATTATGCCCAATCTGATTTTGAAGCGGGTACTTTAGAAAGACAATTTTTCAGATTAAAAGCCGAAGATACGGTAAATCTCGGTTTATGGGGATCCAATGAGGAAGAATGGGACGGTTACTATGCCATGTATTTCGGCGATTATAGTGAGACGAAAGCCCGGTATCTGATTACAAAATACGGAGGGACTTCCCTGAATGAATGGATGATGACCAATCAGTTTTACGATATACTCTTGTCGAACGGATTTTATACGGATTTAGAAGCTTATAAGGCGGATCCGGCCAACCGGCCTTTGATTGATGAGAACACCGGAGAATGGATCGAGATCCCGGATATTTCGGAATTACTTTAAAATTTGAACAGTATGAAAAGATTGATCTATTTTATATTAGGATTACTCGTGGCTTCGTGCTACGATGATAAGGGAAATTATACTTATCAGGAGGTAAATACACTGGATGTCTCTTTGAATAAAGTATATTCGGTGCGTCTGGATAAAGATACGACGGTTACAATTATACCGCAATTGTCTCAGTCCTTACAAGAAAATGAGGATAATCTGGAATATACGTGGCTGCATTCGACAACCAATCATAATTTTTACGGACATGGCAAGTTCGACACGGTTGGATTGGAAAAGAATTTAAATTTTCATATCGATCCTGAGGCTAAAAATCTGGCCTATGCCCATTATTTTCGTTTGAATGTATACGATAGAATAACGGATATAGAATATCCGGTCAATACGACCATCGAATTGATCAAACCTTATGTCGGTTCGTGGATGATATTACACCGTAAAAACGGACAGACTGAATTAGGTTCTGTCGAATATATCGGGGGAGACATCGTCGTACAGGAAGATGCTTATTATGAAGAAACCGGAAAAAGATTTACCGGAAAACCGCAGGCTTTGATGTCGTATACGACTTCCTGCAAGTATTATGGTACAGGATCGGGCTGGAATATGTTTACCGTCATTACGGATGATCCGGTAGAATCGGGCGTGTATTGCCAGTGGAAACATTTTGAAAAGAAAGACAGCCTGACGCGGATGGTAGCTCCGTTAGCTCAGAATAGTTTTGATTTTCAGCATATCACTTTAGCAGATGGTGATGGCACTGCCAGTGCTTTGTTGCTGTCCGGCGGCATGCTTTATCAGTCGCCCCGTGCCGGGAAAATTTATGAGCCGGCTGCTGATCTGGAAGGAGAGGTAAATATCACGCTTGCTTCTAAAATCAGTAATAATGCGCTGTTGTACGATGAAGCAGGACATCGTTTCGCTTTCTATTATAATACGAGTGACGGGTTGGGTGTAAAGAAATACGATCCCTTGTATTTTAGTGAAAGCGAGGAAAATACGAATCTGATCAAGGCTATACCGACCCGGGATGGAAATGTGTCGGCTGTAAATCCCAATAAACTGCCTGAAGACCAGAAAGTCTTGTATTTGGGAACCGGTTATCAGTATGCTTCTGCCTGGACCAGTGTGTATGCCTATGCTTTGGCGAAAAACGATACCAGATGTTTCGTCTATGAGTTCAATCCGAGAGGATTTAATTATTCGGACAATGCTTCGTTTAATGGCTATTATACCATAAATATCCCCCAAGGTTTGGACGAGAGTGCAGTGTTTGCCTCTACCCCTCCGTACAGTGGGCTTCTTTTTTATGCTTCCGGCAATACGGTTTATCGTTTGGATTTCAAGCAGGCAGGAGGAAAGGCGACAGCTATTTATACCCATGCCGGAGGTAAGGCGGTGAAGATGAAATTCGCTAAGCGCTATCTTTCCAGCAGTAATGCTTTCGATGCTTATGAATTTGATGTGCAATATAGTTTGGGTATCGGTTTCGATATGGGAAACGGTAAAGGAGATTTTGTCATTCTGAATTTATCGTCTACCGGAAGTGTCGGTGGGGATAGTGAGCATTATCCGGCCAAGCAAGTGTATACTGATTTTGGGGAAATTACTGATTTTGTATTTATTTAAAAATAGAGCGTATGAAGGTATTTATTATACTAGCTGGTTTATTGATGTTAGGAGCTTGTACCGGCAAGCCGGAAGGCTTTGTACTGAAGGGTGAATTGAAGGGAGCTCCGGATGATCATTGGGTATTTCTGACAAATACCGGACAAACTCATTATTACGATAGTACCCGGTTAAAAAACGGACGGTTTGAGTTCAAAGGGAAAGTTGACGGTCCGGAATTGCGTTGTATTACTTATTTTAAAGATCCCTCACAACGGGTTTTTGGGTGGGATAAAATTCTGAATATTCCGGTTTATGTTGAGAATGCTGCTATTCAGGTCACTTTACCTTTTGCTGAAATGCCTTCGAAGCTGCAAAAAGAACTTCCTGCCGGTTTACAGGTGAAAGGGTCGGAATCTCATGATCTGTATATGGCTTATAAGCGACGGGTGACTCCGTTTGTTTTGCAGAACGATAGTTTGTTCGATGCTTACCGGCATGTGTATTATTATAAAAAAGGAACGGAAGAAGACGTATTTCGCTGTGTCCGGGAAATGGATGCCGTACGCGACAGTATCTTTTATACCGGGGTCGGTTTTATTCGTCGGCATATTTCCTCTCCGGTAGCTGTATATGTGGCTAAAGGGTTGAATGTACGGGCACATGAAAGACGGGTTGCCCGGGAGGTTGCCGGACTTTTCCCGGAAGAGTTTCGGAAAACCCCGGAAGGACAGAAGCTGGAGAAGGCTGTCCTGGGCCAGCCTTTATACGTTGGAGATGTATTGCCTGATTTCGAGGTATTGACCACCGGTTTGAAAAAGGTGAAATTGTCCGGGATATTACGCAAAGGTCATTATACTTTGGTGGAATTATGGGCATCCTGGTGTGGCCCTTGTCAGATGCAGTCACCGGTTGTGGATGCAGTTGCAGAATCAATGGGAGATCAGGTGAAAGTATGCAAAGTAAATGTGGACGAGCAGCCACAGCTTGCATTAAATTACCAGATTGTGAGTATTCCTACGCTGGTATTCATGAAAGATGGAATGTTTCAGAAGAAGATGATAGGGTTACAGACGCAGGATGCGATTGAGGATTACCTGAAAACACTTCTTGACGCGTAGTAGGATACAACGTATAATAAAAGGCAGTTGCAGAGCGACTGTCTTTTTTTATTTCCCCATTTAAAATTTTGCATTGACAATACAAACAAAATATACTACTATTAGAACATAGATACGAACATAGGTTCGATAAGAAGGAGAATATTATGGCAAAGGACGATAAATTAAAAGCACTGGATGCGGCAATCGCACAGATCGAGAGACAGTATGGCAAAGGATCTGTGATGAAGCTGGGGGACAATTCCGCAAATATGAACGTGGAAACGGTTCCTACAGGATCCCTCAGTCTGGATATTGCATTGGGACTCGGAGGACTTCCGAAAGGACGTATCATTGAGATTTATGGACCGGAGTCCAGTGGTAAGACTACCGTTGCACTGCACTGTGTGGCAGAGGTGCAGAAGCAGGGCGGAATTGCCGGATTCATTGACGCAGAGCATGCGCTTGATCCTGTCTATGCAAAGAACATCGGTGTTGATATTGACAATCTCTATATTTCCCAGCCGGACTGCGGAGAGCAGGCGCTCGAGATCACCGAGACCATGGTGCGTTCCGGAGCCGTCGATATTGTAATTGTCGATTCGGTAGCAGCTCTTGTGCCAAAGGCGGAAATTGACGGAGATATGGGAGATTCCCATGTGGGCCTGCAGGCACGTCTGATGAGTCAGGCGCTTCGTAAGCTGACTGGTGTGATCAGCAAGTCAAACTGTATTGTAATCTTTATCAACCAGCTCCGTGAAAAAGTTGGTGTTATGTTTGGAAATCCGGAGACGACGACCGGTGGCCGTGCACTTAAGTTTTATTCTTCTGTTCGTCTGGACGTGCGCCGTGTAGAACAGCTGAAGCAGGCAGGAGAAGTCATTGGTAACCATACCCGTGTCAAAGTCGTAAAAAACAAAGTAGCACCTCCATTCCGTGAAGCAGAGTTTGATATCATGTTTGGAAAGGGTATTTCCAAAGAGGGAGATATTCTGGATCTGGCAGCAAATGTCGGAATTATCAGCAAATCCGGTGCATGGTATGCTTATGAAGGAGACAAGATCGGACAGGGACGTGAAAATGCAAAGACGTATCTGCGTGAAAATCCGGAATTCTGTAAGATGATTGAAGAAATGGTGCGTGAACATTATTTTGCACAGGAGGATGAGACCCCGGAAGGCGAAGAAGAGACTCCGGTATCTGCAGATGAGGAAAGCAAGAAAGAATAAGATATGGTTACAGTGACAGAGTGTACGACTCTGGGAAAGGGCAGGCTTCGTTTCCATCTGGATAATGGAACGGAGCTTGTTCTTTACCGGGGAGAGGCAAAACAGTTTCGGATGCGGGAAGGAAGCACACTTTCGGATGAAGAGGAACATCAGCTGATTTATGAAGTGGTGGGAAAGCGCGCAAAAAGAAGAACCATGCATCTGCTGGAACAGATGGACCGTACAGAGCAGCAGTTGCGGGAGAAACTGAAACAGGGCGGATATCCGCAGGCGTGTATTGATCTTGCACTTGAATATGTGAAATCTTTTCATTATGTCGATGATTACCGCTATGCATGTACCTATATCAATTATCGTCAGGATCGTATGAGCCGCTATCAGCTGAAAGTAAAACTGTATGGAAAGGGAGTTTCCGGAGAATTGATTGATCGTGCCCTTGAGGAATGTTATGAGGGGGACGAACAGGACCAGATTATCCGGCTGCTGGAAAAGAAAAAGTTTGACGCACAAAATTCCGACCCAAAAGAATTTACACGTGTTTACCAGTATCTGATGCGCAGGGGCTTTCGGAGCAATGATGTGCTGCGTGCTATGAAAAGTAAACAATGAAAGCACGTATTGCTTGACATATTTAAGCAAAAAGGATAAAATTATAATGTTGTAGAAGTATGACATGGAAGACTAATATTTCTTTTTGTTATATGTACAATGAAAACTTAATAAAGGAGGTGCTCCTGTGCCACAAGTAATTATTGCTGTTGTTATCACACTTATAATTACTGCGGTTGCTGTATGGTTTATCTCGACTGAATATCACAAGAAGGTAGCAAATACCAAGATTGGAAATGCAGAAGAGCAGGCCAGAGGCATCATCGACGAGGCTGTGAAAAATGCCGAAGACAAGAAGCGCGAAGCTATGCTTGAGATCAAAGAAGAAACCATTCGTTCCAAGAATGAGATTGACAAGGAGATCAAAGAGCGTAGAAATGAAATTCAGCGTAACGAGCGTCGTATTGTGCAGAAGGAAGAAAATCTGGACAAGAAACTCGAATCGATTGAAAAGCGTGAGGCAAGTTTCCGTGCCAAAGAAGAAGATTTAAAGAAGCAGAAAGTTGAGATAGCAAAGCTCAACGAACAGCGCGTACAGGAACTGGAAAGAATTTCAGGATTAACCTCTGAACAGGCAAAAGAATACCTCTTAAAGACCGTGGAAGAAGATGTGAAGATTGACACTGCGAAGATGATCAAGGAAATGGAAGCGCAGGCGAAGGAAGAAGTCAACAAGAAGGCAAAGGACTATGTAGTTACTGCAATTCAGAAATGTGCTGCGGATCACGTTGCTGAAACCACAATCTCTGTTGTACAGCTTCCGAATGATGAGATGAAAGGCCGTATCATCGGTAGAGAAGGACGAAATATTCGTACACTTGAAACGATGACAGGAGTAGATCTGATCATTGATGATACGCCGGAAGCAGTTATCCTTTCCAGCTTTGATCCGATTCGAAGAGAAGTTGCGAGAATTGCACTTGAAAAGTTGATCGTGGATGGACGAATTCATCCGGCACGTATCGAGGAAATGGTTGAAAAAGCGCAAAAAGAAGTAGAGACAATGATTCGTGAAGAAGGCGAGGCTGCTGTATTAGAAGTCGGCATCCACGGCATTCATCCGGAGCTTGTCCGGCTTTTGGGCAAAATGAAGTATCGTACCAGTTATGGACAGAATGCATTGAAACATTCGATTGAGGTCGCACAATTGACAGGTTTACTCGCCGCAGAAATCGGTGAGGATGTCCGTATGGCAAAACGTGCGGGATTATTACATGATATTGGTAAGGCTGTAGATCATGATATGGAAGGTTCCCATATCCAGCTGGGTGTGGAACTGTGTAGAAAGTACAAGGAATCACCTCTTGTCATCAATGCAGTGGAAGCACATCACGGTGATGTGGAGCCGGAGAGTCTGATTGCATGTCTGGTGCAGGCAGCCGATACCATCAGCGCTGCACGTCCGGGTGCGAGAAAAGAAACTTTGGAAACATACTCAAACCGCTTACAGCAGCTTGAGGATATTACAAATAGCTATAAGGGTGTAGAAAAATCTTTTGCAGTTCAGGCAGGTAGAGAGGTTCGTATCTTAGTTGTTCCTGAGCAGATCAGCGATGCGGATATGGTTCTTTTAGCCAGAGATATTTCAAAACAGATTGAGACTGAGTTGGAATATCCGGGTCAGATCAAGGTAAATGTGATCAGGGAATCGCGTGTTGTTGACTACGCTAAGTAATTGTGAAAATGAACTTAAAAAGGCTTAAGACCGCGGAAAGCGGGATTAAGCCTTTTTTTATATCATAATGTGTTGTAAAATAAATACATTGGGATTTCACGGGACGTATCGAATAAAAAGGAGGGACCAGTACAGCACGGCTGCACTGGCCAGATTATGAAAAAAATGATCGAAAGGTTTTGGTTCCTTTTGATGATTTCACTATACCGGAAAAGTGTGAAATGGATATGTTACAAATTTGAAGAAACTGTGAACGATGAAAAATATCCGGGGATGATGTCCGGACAGGAAAGAGAGGTTTGAAATATGGTAGAGCATGTAAAACGATTGAAGAGAGAACTGGTATACAAGGGAGCAATTCTGGATATCTACAAAGATACGATGGAACTTCCGGATGGAAACAAAGCAGAGTGGGATTTTGTATCCCATCGTATGGGCGCAGCCGCCATTCTTCCGGTTATGAAGGATGGAAGAATTGTGATGGTGCGTCAGTACCGCAATGCGCTGGAGAGAGAAACACTTGAAATTCCGGCCGGCTGTCGGGACAGTAAGACGGAAGATACAGCGTATTGTGCGGCACGGGAGATGGAAGAGGAAACGGGATACCGCAGCACGAATGTGAAACATTTATTATCCCTGCGTACGACGGTGGCATTTTGTGATGAGGCGGTTGATATTTTTGTAGCTACCGATCTGGAAGTGGGAACCCGGCATCTGGATGAAGCGGAATCCATTGATGTGGAAATTTACACACTGGAAGAGTTGTGCGATATGATCTATGAAGGGAAAATTCAGGATGGAAAAACCATTGCTGCAATTATGGCATATGCGGCAGCAAAAAAAGGCGGAATGGGAAAACATCTGGATTTATAAAAATGGAATAAAGAAAACGGACAGGGCATAGGCTGAAAAGAAAAGAGTTTTAGGAATTTTTATGAAAAAGGAACTGGCGATTGGAATCTGTTTTGGCCTGGCGGGAATTTTATGTACCTGTCTGTTTGGATATGAATATTTTACGACTTATGGATTTTTAAATGCGTATCATATGAAAGCATTTGCGGCATCGGATACCGGGTATTTGCCGCTTCTGGCAAATATTTTATGGGAAAGGGGAAAAGTGTTTGTGATTATTGCAATCCTTTCCCTTACTGCTTTAAAAGCAATTCTGCCATTATTATTGCGCTGCCTGATTTATTTTACCGGCGGGGTATTTTTTGCTGCCTGTGTGATGAATATGGGGATTCTTGGAATTGTTTTTTTTCTGGTATCGTGGCTGCCGCATGGAATTTTGTATCTTGCAGCGCTTGCGCTTTTACTGCTGGTAGAACCGCACAGGTTTTATAACCGGAAAAATCCATGGCTGCTGCGGCTGGCATGGGGGATGGGAGTTGCGGTACTGGTACTTCTTGGATGTGTATTGGAGGCATCTGTTGGAATCCGGCTGTTACGTTTTGTTGTAGAAAAATTATAAAAAAATTATAAAAAAATGGAGTGCAAAAGGAACACTTTTTACACTCCATTTTTGTTTTCAGACAAAAACTGTTTATTTTGCGTTCATCTCCGCAATGTCATAGATCAGCTGTTTGGAATCTTCCCATCCGAGACAAGGATCGGTAATGGATTTTCCGTAAATATGATCTCCGATAGACTGATTTCCCTCTTCGATGTAACTTTCAATCATCAGACCTTTTACCAGAGAACGGATATCGGAAGAAAGCTGGCGGTTATGCATCACTTCTTTTGCGATGCGGATCTGTTCCTTAAACTTCTTTCCGGAGTTGGAATGGTTGGTATCAATGATGGCTGCCGGATGGATGACATCCATTTTTTCGTACATCTCATGAAGACGGATCAGATCTTCATAGTGATAATTCTGGGTGGTATTGCCGTGCTTGCTGACTGCACCGCGAAGAACCACGTGAGTCAGAGGATTTCCGGTTGTCTCCACCTCGTATCCGCGATAAACGAAATGATGCGGATGCTGTGCCGCGTATACAGAATTGAGCATAACAGAAAAATCACCACTGGTAGGATTTTTCATTCCGGAAGCGACATCAAAACCACTGACTGTCAGACGATGCTGCTGATCTTCTACCGAACGTGCTCCGATGGCAACGTAGGAGAGAAGATCCTCGACATATCCCCAGTTTTCCGGGTAAAGCATTTCATCGGCACAGGTAAGACCGCTTTCTTCGATTGCACGGATGTGCATTTTACGCATGGCGATCAGACCCTCGATCATATCCGGAGCTTTTTCCGGATCTGGCTGGGAAGCAATCCCTTTGTAGCCTTCGCCGGTTGTACGTGGTTTGTTGGTGTAAATACGCGGAACTAAGATGACCTGATCCTTGACATCTTCCTGGATTTTGGTCAGACGGCTCACATAATCACATACAGAATCTTCGTTATCTGCAGAACACGGTCCGATGATTACGAGGACACGTGAATCTTTACCTGTAATTACATCAGAGATCATGAGGTCTCTGTGTTTTTTTAATTCACGAAGCTCCGGGGAAAGCGGATAATCGCGCTTAATGTCTGCCGGAGTCGGTAATTGGTTTAAAAATTCAAAACTCATTTTTTTCTCCTATCTCTTAAGTTCGGATATCACATACCGTGACTATCTTAATGGAAAACGGGAAAAATGTCAAATAACAGGAATCGGTTGTTTCTTTCGGGCTTTTAGAATATAATAACAGAGAATTACAACACAGCAGGAGGTGCAGAGATGGAAAATCTGCTTTGTATAAAAGGAAAGATTATAGGAAAAGGGAAACCGCTCGTGTGTGTGCCGGTCATGGAGTCTTCGAAAGAAGAAATTTTAAGAGAAACCAGAAGGCTGGAAGAAGCACACACGGAAATGATTGAGTGGCGTGTGGATGCGTTTGAAAACGTGGAAAGTCCGAATGCGATCCGCGAAATATTAAACGAAATGAAACATATCATAAAGGAAAGTATTCTGGTGTATACCTTCCGTTCTAAAAATCAGGGAGGGTGCAAAGCACTTTCCGCGGCGGATATTTATGATATTCATCAGGTGGCGGCAGAATCAGATGTCGTGGATTTTATTGATGTGGAATATTTTGAAGCAAAAAATCCGCAGAAAGAAATAGCGAGGTTGCAGGAGATGGGAGTATATGTGATTGCTTCCCATCATGATTTTGAACAGACGCCGGACCCGGAGGTGATCCGCATGCTGTTGGAACAGATCCGTGAGAGTGGCGCAGATGTCGTGAAACTGGCAGTTATGCCGCAGAATATGTGGGATGTATTGCATTTGCTGGAGGAGACCAACCGCTTTCATGAAAACCATCCGGATCATCCGCTGATTACCATGTCCATGGGTGCAAAAGGGGGGATTTCCCGCGTGGCCGGAGAGTTTTTCGGATCGTGTGTGACATTTGGCGCAGGCGGGCAGGCGAGCGCACCGGGGCAGCTTCCGGTAAAGCAGCTGGAAGAAATACTTCATATTTTACATCAAAGTGTGGATTGACTCTAAATTTGAAGTGTGATATAGTAAAAAGGCACTTGTGAAATAAGAGTGCTATGCAGCCGTAGTATAATGGATAGAACGCAGGACTCCGACTCCTGAGATGCGGGTTCGATTCCCGCCGGGTGCAGTTTATGCTATGTGGCAAGGAAACAACTTACCCATGGAACGACAGGAAAAGCGGTGCGTCATGCACCGCTTTTTTACTGGACGAATAGTATGAGGTGTGGTATCATAAATGGAAAGATGCATTTTTATGGAGGGTTCATATGCAGAATGAAAAATTAAAAAAGTTTACAGACTTTTTTGTGAAATATAGACGATATTTTTGCGCAGCTGTTTTATTTGTGATTCTTGTTGTGATTCTAGTAAAGTGTACCGGTCCGCAGAAAGATCAGAAAGAGACACAAAACGGTACACAGGGAGTGACACAGACTACAGAATATCAGGAAATCGGTAAGCTACAAAAAGATGCAGATGCGGAACTTGTGACACTGATGGAAAATTATTATGCGGCATATGCTGGTGGAGATACGGATTCGCTGGAGATGATTGCACAGCCGCTCAGTGACAATGAAAAGAGTTATATCACGACGTTTTCTGAGTATTATGAGGATTATCAGAACATCACCTGTTATTCCACAAAGGGGGCAACCGATGATTCTTATCTGGTATCTGTATGCTATGATCTGAAATTCAAAGGTGTGGATACTCCGGCACCGGGAATGGATTTCTTCTATGTGGAGAGAGACGGAAAGGGAAATCTGATCATCAATAACATATACTCTGCATACAATTTCAATTTCCTGGATCAGGATCTGGATGCAAATCTGTATTCCCTGATTCTGGCATATGAGAAGAGTGATGAAGTGGTTGCTCTGCAGAAAGAGGTGCAGACAAGCTATAATGAAGCTGTAAAGAGTGATGAAAAACTTGCCAATATGGTGGGTGGAACACTTCGAAATGCCATGGCAAAATGGAGAGAAACGATTGTAAGCAATACCGAAACCCAGACGACAGAGACGGAAAGCCAGACGCAGGAAACCCAGACCACAGAGACAAAGAAACAGGAAGAAACTCAAAAGAAAGAAGAAACTCAAAAGACCGAGGAAACCCAGACAACGGAGTCTACGGAAAAGAAGGAAGATACCCAAAAGAGCGATTCCAAGAAATCTACCGGTACGGTCAAGACAAAAGATATCTGTAATGTCAGAAAGAGCCCGAGTACGGATGGTGAGCTCCTCGGAAAAGTGGATATTGGTGTGGAACTGAAGAAACTTGGAACGGAAGGTGACTGGACCAAGGTAAAATTCCAGGGAGAAACCGGATATGTAAAGAGCGAATTTGTAAAGGAAGTATCTTCCAAGTCAGGTTCCGGCAAGGGAACCGTAAAAACGAAGGATATCTGCAATGTGCGTAAAACCGCCAGTACAGATGGAGAACTTCTTGGAAAAGTGGATGCGGGCGTAAAATTAAAGAAACTTGGCACCAAGGGAGAATGGACGAAGGTGAAGTTCCAGGGAAAAACCGGATACATCAAGAGCGATTTATTAAAAACGGTAAAATAATAAAGACATCATAAAGAAGCGGAGGCTGTGAGGTCTCCGCGATTTTTGTCAGACAGGGAAGAAACGTGGAAGTCAGAATTAATAAATTTTTAAGTGAAGCAGGGGTATGCTCCAGAAGAGAAGCAGATCGCCAGATTGAAGCAGGAAATGTAACCATCGGCGGAAAAACCGCGCGGATGGGGGATCAGGTATCGGATGGACAGGAGGTCTGTTTCTGTGGAAGACCGGTACAAAAAGAAAAAGAAATGATACTGATCGCGCTTAATAAGCCGGCGGGTATTGTCTGCACGGCGGAAAAAAGGGAAAAAAATAATGTGATTGATTTCCTGCATTATCCGAAACGGATCTATCCGGTCGGGCGTCTGGATAAAGAGTCGGAAGGACTGTTGCTGTTGACGAATAACGGTGAGATTGTCAACAAAATTATGCGGTCGGGAAATATGCATGAAAAAGAATATCTTGTTACCGTGAACCGTCCGGTGACGGATGCATTTCTGCATGGTATGGCAAACGGTGTTCCGCTTGTGGAACTTGGCACGACAACGCGCAAATGCAGGGTAGAACGGACAGGAAAAAAACAGTTCCGGATCATTCTGACACAGGGATTAAACCGACAGATCCGACGCATGTGTGAATATTTTGGGTACCGTGTACAGAAACTGGTACGTGTACGGATCATGAATATTGAACTGGGGGATCTCGAATCAGGAAAGTACCGGGATGTTACACCGGAGGAATTTAAAAAGTTAAAACAGTTGATCGCACATTCGAGCAATCAGCCCGTGCGACCAATGGAAAAACCACAAAAATCAAAACGAAAACCACGCAATTCTGCCATACATGGCACGTATACGGTGGTAAATCATCATATAGATAGAGAGAACAAAAATGGAAACAGAAAAGCAACGGATTGAAGAACTGGTAAAACAGTTGAATGCAGCATCAGCTGCGTATTATAACGGACAGGATGAAATCATGCCAAATTATGAGTGGGATGCTTTGTTTGATGAGCTTACCACGCTGGAAGAAAAAACCGGATATATTATAAAGGACAGTCCGACGCAGAATGCCGGATATGAAGAATCCGGAAGCGGACAAAAAGAACCGCATGAGTATCCGGCACTTTCTCTGGCGAAGACCAAACAGGTGGAAGAACTGCAGCAATGGGCGGGAGCTTATCCGATCTGGCTGTCATGGAAACTAGACGGACTTACGCTGGTTCTGACGTATGATAACGGAAATCTTGTAAAAATTCTTACCAGAGGAAATGGAAACCTGGGTACCAACATTACATTTTTAAAGGGTGCGATCGGAGGATTCCCGCAAAAGATTTCGTATCAGGGGCATCTGGTTGTGCGAGGAGAAGCTGCCATATCCTATACAGATTTTGCACAGATCAACGACATGATTGAGGATGACGATGAAAAATATGCAAATCCGCGAAATCTGGCATCCGGAACGCTGAATCTGGAAGATCCGGCAGAAGTGAAGGCACGCCATGTCAGGTTTCATGCATTTACACTGGTGCATCTGGATGAGCCGATGGTATCGTGGGGAGAGCGGATGCACTTTCTGGAAGAATTGGGATTTGATGTGGTAGACAGGGAAGCGACAACCGCCCAAAAACTTCCGGAAGCCATTGACCGATGGACGAAACTTGTAGAGAGCGGAAAAATGGATATTCCGGTAGATGGTCTGGTGATCTGTTATGATGATACGGATTATGCGGCATCGGGAAGCGTGACCGGGCATCATGCGACACGCGCCGGTTTTGCGTTTAAATGGCAGGATGAAGCCGTGGATACAAAACTAAAATATATCGAATGGTCGTGTGCGGTGTCTACGATTTCCCCGGTTGCCGTGTTTGAACCGGTGCAGATTGAGGGAACAACGGTATCGAGAGCATCTCTATGCAATATCAGCGAGATCGAGCGTCTGGGAATCGGAAAAGAGTGTACACTTTCCGTGATCAAAGCCAATAAGATCATTCCGAAATGTATTGCGGTAAAAGATGCTGTAGGTGCTCCGGAGATTCCATCCCAGTGTCCGGTGTGTCATGCACCGACAAAGGTTCATGTGAGTGAAAACAGTGGCACAAAGACCCTGCATTGTACCAATCCAGACTGTACAGCCAAAAATGTCAAGAAATTTACCCGTTTTGTCAGCAAGTGGGGGATGGATATCGACGGACTTTCCATTCAGACGATGCTCCGTTTTATGAATGCGGGATTTATTCATGAATTTGCGGATATTTTCCGTTTGAAAGAGCATTTCGGGGAGATCAGCCAGATGGAGGGCTTTGGTGAAAAATCTGTGGCAAATATGGAACAGTCCATTGAAAAAAGCCGGCAGGTACATCCGGTGAACTTTATATTTGCCCTGTGCATACCGCTGATCGGTGTGGATGCCGGGAAAAAAATTGTTGCCGCCATTGGTTTTGAAGGCTTTTTGCAACGTCTGCATCAGGGGGACGGGTTTGAGGATATTGAGGGGATCGGAGCGGAACGTTCCCGATCAATTGTAACCTGGTATCAGAATGAAAAAAACCACAGTGGGTTTGAGGATCTGCTTCATGAACTTTCGATAGAACATGTAGAAGTGCAGGATACTTCTTCCGGAAGCTGTGCGGGACTGAGCTTTGTGATCACCGGAGATGTGCATCACTATAAAAACAGGGATGAATTTAAGGCCTATGTAGAAAGCCAGGGCGGAAAAGTGACAGGAAGTGTCTCAAAAAAGACGGCATATCTTGTCAACAATGACGTGGAATCCGCATCATCTAAGAATCGTAAGGCAAAAGAACTGGGAATTCCGATTATTTCCGAAGATACATTTATAGAACAATTTGGTGGGAGGTAGAAAAAGTTATGCCAATCAGAACACAAAGTGATCTGCCTGCAAAGGAGATCCTCGAACAGGAAAATATTTTCGTAATGGATGAGTCCCGTGCGATGCATCAGGATATTCGTCCGATCAATATCGTGATTCTGAACCTGATGCCACTGAAAGAAGAGACGGAATTGCAGATTTTCCGGTCATTGTCAAACACCCCGTTACAGGTAGACGTATCGCTGCTTGCACCGGCATCCCATGCATCCACCCATACTTCAAAGAGCCACCTGAACAAGTTTTATCAGACGTTTCAGGAAATTAAGAACCAGTATTTTGACGGGCTGATCATTACCGGTGCACCGGTGGAACAGATGAAATATGAAGAAGTCGATTACTGGGATGAAGTGTGTGAGATTATGGAGTGGTCCAAAAAGCATGTGACATCCACCCTGCATTTGTGCTGGGGGGCGCAGGCTGCACTTTATTATCATTACGGAATCCAAAAATATGATCTAAAGCAGAAAATGTTCGGGGTATTCCGACACCATGTAATGAATCGCAAGATTCCGATGGTACGCGGATTTGATGATTATTTTTATGCTCCACATTCCCGGCATACCGAGATCCGGGAGGAAGATATTTTAAAGCATGAAGAACTGACCATTCTGGCAAAATCAAAAGAGGCGGGGGTTTTTCTGGTAATCAATCAGGATGGCAGCCAGATTTTTGTGATGGGACACCCGGAATATGACCGGATGACATTAGACAGTGAATATAAGCGTGACAGGGAGAAGGGACTTGCGATCACGCTTCCGTGTAATTATTATCCGGATGATGATCCAACGCAGCGGCCGATGTTGCAGTGGCGGTCACATGGAAATATCCTTTATGCAAACTGGCTGAATTATTACGTTTACCAGCAGACACCGTATGAGTTTATCAATACCGATGAAATCATTGGGAAATAGGGCAGCCGTTATGGGTTGCAGTTTTTACAAGGGGAATATCCGTCTTTGATCAATTTCTTGCGGAGCCCCTTGTATTTTTTTCGGTTTTTACTGCTCATCTGCTTTACCGAATAACAGTCCGGTTTGTGGAATTTTTTGGTGTTGGTATTTAAAATATAGACCGCGGATGCGTGTTCCTTTGCAGAACTTTTATGGGAATTCTGGTTATTTTTTCCACTCAGATGACTGTCACCGGTGGCATAATCTATGGCAACACCCGGCTGTACATTGTAGCAGTAGGTACAAAAACAAATGCCCTTTCCCTGATCCTCCACAGAATAAGCTTCCATCAGGACACCGGAAGCGACCAGGTTACTGCCTTCAAAAACCGGTGTCACGCGGTATAAGACATGGTTATTGGTTTTGTCTATATATCGCGCGGTTTTTTCCTCATAAGGAAGCATGCCTTCATTGTTCATGTAACGGGTGCCGGTGATCAGGTTCTTTTTATTGGCATTTTCCGCAGTAAGGCAATAGGCGATGAGGTGGCAGCGGTTATACAGATAGTTGCCGTCCACGACACCTGCGTATTTGACCGTGTGCCAGCCGGATGGCCGGATCTGACCGATTTCCCCGCGCGCTTCGGTCGGCATGGTGTCTTTGCTCACATTGGCATAGGCCACACCGCATCGTCCGAGCTTGTCGAGTTTATGGTAGGATTCAAAAGTGTTGGTGTTTTGCTTTTCCCGGCTGGTGAAATATGGTTTATTTCCATGTACAGCCACAGAAGATTTTCCATTGTATTTTGGAACTTCTTTGATGGAAAAACGGTCTTTTGTGTTCTTTTGGGCAGCCTGTGCAGTCGTGATAAGCGCAGCAGAATCGGAACTTGTATCAGAAATGGGTGGTACAGGTACGAAAGCTACGGAAAAGGCAAGTAAAACAGCAAGCAAAGAAGTCCTGCATCTGGTGAAGTGTAATCGTTTCATGGGATTTCCTCCTTATTCCGTTATGAATTGTTTCCTATAGTATAGCATAAAAGAAGAAACTTTTGGGAAAAAGGAAAAAATCCCATAGATTGGAAACGTCAGTTTCGTATATTCTGATGTTGTAAGCGGAACTGTTTCGGTGTCATCTGATAGCGTTTTTTAAAGGTACGGATCAGATGGCTGCAATCGGCAAAGCCTGTTTCTCCCGCAATATAACTTAAATCATGCCCGGTAAATAAAAGGAGATTTTCCACTTTGCTCAGCCGCACAAATTCGATATACTGCTTGCAGCTTTGTCCATAGTATTTACGGAACTGCCGGGCAAAGTAAGAATAACTCATATGATATGTGCGCGCCAGAGATTCAATATTGATATTTTCCTGGGAATGATCATCGATATACATCAAAACATTCTGCATCGCTTCTTCCTCCACTTCCGGGATCTGATCCGTATCAAAAGAAATTCCCTGTTCCAGCCAGAAACGCAGCAGCTGTACGATCAGCCGGGCGAACTGGGCATAAACACAGGCATCATATCCGTAGCGTTTTTCCTGAACCTCTTTTAAGATATCCGTGAAAAACAGTTCAGCAGGAAAATCGGGCAGGTTGTCCGAATCAAAAACCAGCGGAGGGTTTGTGCTGTTTAAAATCTGGTGAAAGGCAAAGTTTAAATTTGGAAGATAATTCTCGGAAAGTTTTATGCGGTTGAGATTGAATTTACAGCAGATGTAAACATAGGGCTTATCATCGGTATGATAGATGGAGTGCATTGCCTGCGGAGGAAATACAATAAAGGCTCCTTTTTTCAGGAGACAGGTATTGTCATTACAGCTGACCGTTACAGATCCTTCCTGCACATAGACAAGTTCCAGAAAATAGTGCCAGTGGGAGGAAACGGGACCTTCCCAGTATCCGGTGCCACAGCAAAAAGCTTCAATAGGAGAGCGCAGCATATCACTGTATTCAAATAAATTTTCGTTCATATGACCCCCTGGTACTAAGACAAAAATCATAAAAATAGAATAGATTTGTTCTATTTTTATGTTATTGTATTATATCATAATTCAAAAATAATTGATACAATAACAGAAATTTGACAAGAAAGACAGTGGGGGCTTGTGATGAAAGTGAAAAAAGAAACATTGTTTCCAAAGACAAAAATACAGTGGCTGTGGGAAAATATGAAAGGCAGACGTGTATTATATGTGATCGGCATGCTGGGAACCGTTGTCTATAATATATTGCAACTGACGGTTCCGTATTATTCCGGAAGAATTGTGGATCTGTTTTTAAGTGGGGCAGATGCGTGGAAAAATATGAGAACGAATAGCGGTTTGTTCTATCATCTGCTCATCCTGATGATTGTATTTACCGTACTTCGCGGTGTGATTGTCTATGGAGACTGCATGATTTACGAGCATGTGTCACAGACGGTACTGTACCGTGTGCGCAATTTTTTGTATGACAAAATCCAGAGGCAGGATATGACCTTTTACAGCACATATCGTACCGGCGATCTGATGACGCGTGTTACGGGCGATCTGGATGCGGTGCGCCACATGGTTGCATGGGTGATCCGCATGGTGATCGAATCATTTTCCCTGTTTGGTGTGGTGGCAATATACTTCTTTTATATGAACTGGAAAATGGCTCTGAGCCTGTTAATTATTTCGCCGTTTGTGTTTTTTATCATTTATCTGTTCAAAAACAAGGTGGCACCGATGCATGCGAAACTGCGTGAAAAACTGGCACAGATGAACACCTATGCGCAGGAAAATATTTCCGGAAACCGTGTGGTAAAAGCGTTTGCCAGGGAAGCGTATGAAATTGAAAAATTTGACCGGGCAAACAAAGATTATGCAGAGACGAACAAAGAAACCAGCATGGTATGGCTGAAATTTTTCCCATATGTGGAAAGCATTGCAAACCTTATGCCGGTAGTGATGCTGGCCGTGGGCGGTGTCTTTTTAATTCGGGGCGAACTGACGATGGGAGATTATGTGGCATTTTCCGGACTGATCTGGGCAATTGCCAACCCAATGCGTCAGATGGGAAATATCATGAATGAATTTCAGCGGTTCTCGGCCGCATCCAAAAAGGTGATGGAGATCTATTATTCCGAACCACAGATCAAAGATGCTTTGGATGCAGCTGCGCACACGGATCACTTTAAAGGAAAAATCGAATTCCGGGAGGTATCCTTTCAGTATGAAGATGGGGATCTTCCGGTGCTGCATGATATCTCTTTTACTGTAAAACCGGGGGAGACCATTGCAATCATGGGAGAAACCGGCTGCGGAAAGACTTCCCTGATCAACCTGATCCCGCGGTTTTATGAGCCGACGAAAGGGGAAGTGCGGATCGATGATATACCGGTGCAGAATTTCAGACTGTCCGACCTGCGCAAACAGATCGGACTTGCCACACAGGATGTGCTGTTGTATTCCGATACGATCGAGGGAAACATTGCCTACGGAGACAGCAGCATTGATCTCGAAGAAGTGGAAAAATTTGCAAAATATTCTGCGGCATCTGATTTTATCTCAAAGATGCCGGAAGGATATGATACGGTGGTCGGAGAGCGTGGCGTAGGCCTTTCCGGAGGACAGAAACAGCGAATTTCCCTGGCAAGAGCACTGGCGGTGCGGCCTTCGATTCTGATTCTGGACGATACGACCTCTGCGGTGGATATGGAAACGGAAAAACAGATTCAGGAAGCACTGCGGCATCTGGATTTTTCGTGTACGAAGGTAATTATCGCACAGCGGATTTCCACTACGATGATGGCGGATAAGATTCTGGTGATGCAGCATGGACGGATCACGGAGATGGGAAATCATGAGGAACTTATGGCAAAAAAAGGATATTATTACGAACTGGTACAGCTGCAGACCGGCGAAGACCTGGTATAGGGGGTGAGACAATGGCAAAGAATACATATAAGCAGGATGAAATCTTGGAAGAACCGTTTGATATCCGGCATCTGCTCCGGGCGTCATCCTATATCAAAAAATATCGCAGGGGTATGATCCTTGCGATCGTCCTCAGCGGAATCGGAGGAGCGTTCGGGTACGTGGCACCGATGATTATTCAGCGGGCACTTGATATTGCGGTGCCTGATAAAAATATGAGACTGTTATTTTCTCTGGTGGCGGCGCTGATTGCCATCTATGTGGTCAGCGTGATTTTTACCACGATCCGCAGCCGCATTATGGTGGATGTCAGTCAGAATATTATTTATGATATCCGCAAGGACCTGTTTGAACATCTGCAGGAACTTCCGTTTCAGTATTACGACGACAGACCGCATGGAAAGATTCTGATCCGGGTGGTCAATTATGTCAATTCGGTATCGGATATGTTGTCAAACGGACTGATCAATATCGTGCTGGAAGCATTTAATCTGCTGTTTATTATTATTTTTATGTTTATGGTAGATGTGCAGATGGCACTGGTTGTGTTGTGTGGAGTTCCCGTGCTTGCCGTCTTTATGTTCTGGATCAAAAATAAGCAGAGAAAGGCGTGGCAGGCCGTATCCAACAAGAACTCAAACTTAAATGCGTATCTGCAGGAAAATATTGTAGGTGCCCGGATTACACAGATTTTTGCACGTGAGGATGAAAATGCAAAAATCTTTAACGGACTTTCCAAAGAATGCAGACGGACCTGGAATACCGCTGTGCGCTACTCAAACCTTGTATGGCCGGGCATTGATACCATTTCGGTGTTTGTCCGTGCTGCCATCTTTTTGTTTGGCCTTGTCATTTTCGGGCAGGGAAATAAGTCGCTGGGAACGATCGTGGCGATTTCCAGTTATGCTTCGTATTTCTGGCAGCCGATCATGAACCTTGGAAATATATTCAACAATTTTATCAATAATATCGCTTATCTGGAACGGATCTTTGAAACCATCGATGAGCCGGTTACCGTAAAAGATGCAGAGCATGCGATCAAGATGCCAAAGATCCGGGGGAAAGTTACGTTTGACCATGTGACCTTTGCCTATGATGAGACAAAAACGATATTAAAAGACGTATCCTTTACGGTAAATCCCGGGGAGAGTGTTGCACTTGTAGGACCGACCGGGGCCGGAAAGAGTACCATCGTCAATCTGATTTCACGGTTCTATAATGTCAATGACGGAAAGGTACTGATCGATGATCAGGATATCGCAGATGTGACCATTCATTCTCTCCGTGCGCAGATGGGGATTATGATGCAGGACAGTTTTATTTTTTCGGGAACAATTGCAGATAATATCCGGTACGGAAAATTGGATGCCACACAGGAGGAAATTGAAAAAGCGGGAAAAATTGTTTGTGCCGATCCGTTTATCCGGGAAATGCCGAAAGGATATGAAACACAGGTGCGGGAGCGTGGGTCCATGCTTTCCCAGGGACAGAAACAGCTGATTTCTTTTGCGAGAACACTGCTTTGTGACCCGGCAATTCTGATTTTGGATGAGGCAACTTCCAGCATTGATGTGCAGACGGAAAAAGCATTACAGACCGGATTAAACCGTATGCTTAAGGGCAGGACGTCCTTCATTATTGCGCACCGGCTCTCCACGATCCGTGGCTGTGACAAGATCATGTATATTGATGACGGTGGAATCGCAGAGGCGGGAACGCATGAAGAACTGATGAAAAAGAAAGGCAGATATTACAAACTGTATACGGCACAGAAATCTTTGCACTAAAATAAACGAAAAGAGCCAAAAGTACTAGGAATTATCCCCCTTTTATGTTACCATAATAAGTGCAATTATTATGAACAGAAGGGGGATACTTATATGGCAAAAGAACTAGTTGCGATGTTGCTTGCCGGAGGCCAGGGGTCCAGATTATATGCACTGACACAGAAGCTTGCAAAGCCTGCAGTTCCGTTTGGGGGAAAGTACCGTATCATTGATTTTCCACTGTCGAACTGCGTAAATTCAGGAATTGATACGGTGGGTATTTTGACCCAGTATCAGCCGTTTGTATTAAACGAGTATATTGGAAATGGCCAGCCGTGGGATCTGGATCGTCTTTACGGAGGCGTGCATGTACTTCCACCGTACCAGAAAGCATCGGGGTCTGACTGGTACAAGGGTACGGCAAATGCCATTTATCAGAATATTGCTTTTATTGAGCGCTATGATCCGCAGTATGTGATTATTCTTTCCGGAGACCAGATCTGCAAACAGGATTACAGTGATTTCCTTGAGTTCCACAAGCAGAAAGGGGCAGAATTTTCTGTCGCAGTCATGGAAGTGCCGTGGGAGGATGCTTCCCGTTTCGGCCTGATGGTAGCAGACGAGGATGACAAGATTACCGAGTTCCAGGAGAAGCCAAAGGAACCGAAGTCCAATCTTGCATCCATGGGAATTTACATATTTAACTGGGATATTTTAAAGAAATATCTGATCGAGGATGAGGCTGACCCGACTTCCGAGAATGATTTTGGAAACAATATCATTCCAAATCTTCTGCGTGACGGAAGAAAGATGTATGCCTATCATTTCAACGGATACTGGAAGGATGTAGGAACGATTCCGTCTCTGTGGGAAGCAAACATGGAAGTGCTTGATCCGGAACATAGCGGCATCAACCTGTTTGATGAAAACTGGAAAATTTACAGCAGAAACAGTGGTATGACCGGTCACCGGATCGGAGAGAATGCCGTGCTGGATAACTGTCTGATTACCGATGGATGTAACATCAAGGGTACCGTTAGACATTCCATCCTGTTTTCTGGTGTCACGGTGGAAGAAGGCGCCATTGTAGAAGATGCCGTTGTCATGGGACACTCCATGATCAAGGCAGGTGCGGTTGTCAGACACTGTATCATTGCAGAAAATGCGACCATCGAAGAAGATGCGGTTGTGGGAGCAAAACCAAAAGGGGAAGGAATTGGAGAAGTTGCTACAATTGCAGCGGATGTAACGATCGGAAAAGGAGCAAAAATTGGTCCGAGCGCTATGATTTATGAAGATGTGAAGGAGGGTGAGGAGCAATGTTAAATTCAAAGACAGAGGCATTGGGAATTATTTTCCCGAACAGCTATGATGCAATGGTGCCGGATCTGGTTTCGGAGCGCCTCATGGCATCCATTCCATTTGCCAGCAGATACCGCATGTGCGATTTTATTCTTTCCAGCATGGTACACAGCGGAATTGACAATATTTCCATTATCGTAAGAAAAAATTACCATTCCCTGCTGGATCATCTCGGCGCCGGCCGTGAGTGGGATCTGGTCCGCAAAAACGGAGGCCTGAATATTGTTCCTCCGTTCGCACAGAAACAGGTAAAGGTATTCGAGGGACGCATCGAGGCACTTGAGAGTCTGCGCGGATATCTGTTAAAGCAGCCACAGAAATATGTCATTATGACCGATGCAAATATTGCCATCAATTTTGATTTTAATGAACTTTTAGATGCGCATATCAAGAGTGGTGCGGATGTGACCATGATGTACCGCAAGCAGGAAATTCCGAAGGCATTTATCCGTCAGAGCAGGGACCGCATGGATCTGTACTATGCACTCGGCATGAACGGAGACCGCGTCAGCAAGATTTACATCAACCCGACCGAAGAGGGGGAGATGAATTTCAGCATGAATATTTATGTGGTAGAACGCGAGTTTTTGATCCATATGATAGATGATGCGTATGTACATGGGCATACTTACTTTGTACGTGACCTTTTGGACAAGCAGATTGACCGGCTGGATATCCGCGGGTTCTGCTACGATGGCTATGTGGTCAATATCCATGATACCCAGAGTTATTTTGAAGAAAATATGCGTCTGTTACAGGAAGAAAACTTAAATGCACTGTTTTCTCCAAATCAGATTTACACCAAGATCCGTGACGATAACCCGACCCGTTATATCAACGGTTCCAAAGCAAAGAATGTTATGGTTGCCGATGGCTGTGTGATCGAGGGAGAAGTCGAAAACAGCGTCCTGTTTCGAGGCGTTCACGTTGGAAAAGGCGCAAAAGTGAAAAACTGTGTACTGATGCAGGATACCGTAGTGGAAGATAATGCAAGCGTGGAATACGTGATTACCGACAAGAATGTACGTGTCACAGAGGGCAAGTCACTGACCGGAAATGAGTCGTATCAGGTATATGTATCCAAGGGGCAGGTCGTATAATTTTATGCTTTCCAAATAATACAGAGTCTGTTATAATAAGCAAAGATAAAATACTGAGGAGGCAATTGTATTATGGCTGATAGCAGAAAAACAGTTCAGATAAAATCAGATCCTGTCGGGGATGTCCGTATCGCAGATGAAGTCGTTGCGATCATTGCAGGACTTGCAGCAACAGAAGTAGATGGCGTCAGTTCCATGGCGGGAAACATCACAAACGAAATTGTCAGCAAGCTTGGCATGAAGAACCTTTCTAAGGGAATCATGATTGAAATTATGGACAATGAAGTAAAGGTTGATGTTGCCATCAATATTGCATATGGTTACAGCATCCCGGATGTCTCTGCCAAGGTACAGGATAAAGTAAAGGCTGCCATTGAGAATATGACAGGTCTGACAGTCGCTGTTGTCAATGTCCGTATCGCAAGTGTTGATATGGGAACTGACAATTAAATCTTTGTATTCGAAACAGAATATGGTATAATAAAGGATGTCTGAACGAAAGACATCCTTTATTTTTGAGCGAGGAGAGAAGATGACAAGAAGAGAGTTAAGAGAAAATGTATTTAAGATGCTTTTCCGCGTAGAATTTTTTGATGCGGGAGAATTGTCAGAACAGCTGGTATTGTTTGGCGAGGAAGTGGATCATGTAACGGATCAGGATTTCAAATATATCGCTGATCGTTATCGTGATATCTACAATCATCTGACGGAAATTGACGAGGCAATCAACGAAGTCGCAAAAGGCTGGAAGACAACCCGTATGGGCAAAGTAGATCTGGCACTGATCCGTCTGGCGGTATATGAGATCCGCTACGATGATGAGATTCCGTTTAAGGTTGCGGTCAATGAGGCTGTGGAACTGGCAAAACAATACGGAACCAATGATTCACCGGCATTTGTCAATGGAATTCTTGCAAAGTTTGCAGAATGATGAAACATGTATATTCGGTAGGGCAGGTAAATAAATACATTAAAAATATGTTCGCTCAGGACTTTATGCTGCACCATATCAGCATCAAGGGAGAGGTATCTAACTGTAAGTATCACTCCAGCGGGCATATTTATTTTACAATGAAAGATGCAGACGGAACGATAAACGCGATCATGTTTGCGGGAAACCGCAGGGAAGGATTAAAATTCCAGATGAAAGAGGGCGACCGCGTGGTTGTGACCGGTTCCGTGGAAGTGTATGAAAGAGATGGCAGATACCAGATCTATGCACGGACGATTGAACGGGACGGAGAGGGAAATCTGTATCTGAAATTTGAAGCGTTAAAGCGGGAGCTTGAAGAGATGGGAATGTTTGCGGAGGAATACAAACAGCCCATTCCTACCTATGCAAAAACCGTGGGGATTGTTACGGCAGAGACCGGGGCAGCGATTCAGGATATCCGCAATATTGCAGGGCGCAGGAACCCGTATGTGCAGCTGATTCTCTGCCCGGCCCTGGTGCAGGGCGAGGGTGCGGCAGCATCAATTGTCCATGGAATTCATGCACTTGAACAGATCGGCGTGGATGTAATCATTGTCGGACGGGGCGGTGGATCTATAGAGGATCTGTGGGCATTTAACGAAGAAATGGTGGCACGGGCCATTTTTGACTGCCGGATTCCGGTGATCTCCGCTGTCGGTCATCAGACGGACTTTACGATTGCAGATTATGTCGCGGACCTGCGGGCACCGACTCCGTCTGCAGCAGCGGAGCTGGCGGTGTTTGATTACCGGCAGGCAATGCAGGAACTGCTTGGCATGCGGCAGCAGATGGACAAAGAACTCCAAAGGAAAGTAACCGTGGCAAGAAACCACCTGGAGCACCAGAGGATGCGTCTGCACTATCTCAGCCCTCAGCAGCGGATGAATGAAAACCGGCGAAGAGTGGCAGAGTATGAAGAGAAACTGACCGGACGCATGGAGGAACTGCTGCGTGAGCGCAGACACCGCCTGGCACTTCTGGCAGGCACGCTGGAGAGCTATTCCCCGGTAAAGAAACTCAGTGGAGGGTATGCATTCGTGGAGGATGGAAACCATCAGGCACTGCGGAGCATCCACCAGATCAGGAAAAAAGATACCGTGCAGATCCATTTGCTGGACGGCACACTGACGGCAGCAGTGACAGAAATTCAGGCAGCCGAAGGAGTAAAAAATGAGTGATGAATTAGAAAAAAAAGAACCGGGACTGGAGGAACGGTTTGCAAAGATCGATTCCATACTTGATGCGATGGAAGACGAAAACGTAACGTTAGACCGTTCGTTTGCCCTATACAAAGAGGGACTGGAACAGATCAAAGCAGCCGGCCAGTCTTTGGATACGATAGAAAAGGCAATGCTTGTACTGAACCAGGATGGAAAATTGGAGGAATTCTGATGGAGATCAGACAGGAAATAAAACGCAGGGCGGCAGACATTGAAGCACGGATCGCACCGTTTCTGCCACAGGAAAAGGGGTTTCAGCAGACCGTGCTCGATGCCATGGAATACAGTGTTTTTGCAGGCGGAAAGCGTCTGCGGCCGATGCTGATGGAAGCATCTTACCAGATGTTTGACGGAACGAATCCGGCAATTGATGATTTTATGGCGGCGATTGAGATGATCCACACCTATTCACTGATCCATGATGATCTTCCGGCTATGGATAACGACGAATACCGGCGTGGGAAAAAGACAACCCACGCGGTATACGGGGAAGCAATGGCAATCCTTGCGGGGGATGCCCTTTTAAATTATGCGTTTGAGACCGTGGCAGCAGCACTGACCAGAAACGAAGGAGACTGGAGAATTGTCAGGGCTTTTTCCGTGCTGGCACAAAAAGCGGGTATATACGGAATGATCGGCGGCCAGGTGGTGGATGTGGAGAGTGAGAAAACCGGACAGACCATCGACCGCAACCGGCTGGACTTTATCTACCGGTTAAAAACCGGAGCGCTGATTGAAGCATCGCTTATGATCGGAGCCATTTTGGCAGGCGCGGATGAAGTGTCGGTTGCGCGTATGCAGGAAGCCGGAGCAAAGCTGGGACTTGCCTTTCAGATTCAGGATGATATTCTCGATGTCACGGGATCTTTTGAAAAACTCGGTAAACCGATCGGCAGTGATGCGGAAAATGAGAAGGCAACCTATGTGACATTTGAGGGGCTGGAGCAGGCAAAAAAGGATGTAGAGCGGCTTTCCGGGGAAGCAATAAAGATACTGGATGAATTTGAAGGAGAGCATACGTTTCTGCATGACCTGTTTTTCTATTTGATCAACAGGGATCATTAATTTTTCGAGGGCAACATGGTTTTAGATCGGATAAAAAAAGTAAATGATATCAAACAACTAAACGAGGAAGAACTGGCAGAGCTACAGGAAGAAATCTGTGATTTTCTGGTGGAAAATATTGCAAAAACCGGAGGACATCTGGCATCGAATCTGGGTGTGATTGAACTGACGATGGCGCTTCATCTGTCATTTGACCTGACGAGAGACCGGATTATCTGGGATGTCGGACATCAGTCCTACACGCACAAGATTTTAACCGGGCGTAAGTTGGGGTTTGTCACTTTACGGCAGTATGGCGGGATGAGCGGATTCCCAAAGACGCAGGAAGACCCGGCGGATGCATTCAATACCGGGCACAGCTCCACGTCCATTTCCGCAGGACTTGGCATGGCGCAGGCAAGGGAACTGACCGGTGACAATTATTATGTGGTCTCTGTGATCGGAGACGGGGCACTGACCGGCGGTATGGCATACGAAGCAATGAACAATGCCTCCCGCATGAAAACCAATTTTATTATTGTGTTAAATGATAACCAGATGTCGATCTCCGAAAATGTGGGAGGAATGAACCAGTATCTGAATTCCTTCCGCACCTCGGATGCCTATCTGGATTTAAAAGACGGTGTGACCAATTCCCTAAACCGGATTCCGGTTGTGGGGGAACGGATGGTCAAACGGATCCGGAACGCCAAAAGCGGTATCAAACAGCTGTTTGTTCCGGGAATGTTTTTTGAAAATATGGGTATCACCTATTTAGGACCGGTGGATGGCACCAACATAAAAGAAATCCGAAAAGTGCTTGCGGAAGCAAAGCGTGTGCGCGGTCCGGTGCTGGTTCATGTACGCACGATCAAGGGAGAGGGATATCTTCCTGCCGAGCGTCATCCGGCGCGCTTCCATGGAACGGGACCGTTTGACATTGACACCGGTGTTCCGCTGTATCATCAGGAAAAAGCGCATTACACGGATGTGTTTTCCACCGTCATGCGCAAAATGGGGGAGCGGGAGCCGAAGGTGGTTGCGATTACCGCAGCGATGGCAGACGGAACCGGTTTAAAGAGATTTAAAAATCTTTTTCCGGAACGTTTTTTTGATGTGGGAATTGCAGAGGAGCATGCGGTGACGTTTGCGGCCGGTATGGCAAAGGCGGGACTCAAACCGGTATTTGCGGTGTATTCTTCCTTTTTACAGCGTGCCTATGACCAGGTATTACATGATGTGTGTGCACAAAACCTTGCGGTTGTGTTTGCCGTAGACCGTGCAGGATTAGTCGGAAAGGATGGCGCCACGCATCAGGGAATTTTTGACCTGTCGTATCTGTCAAGTATTCCGAACCTGACGGTTATGGCTCCGAAAAACAAATGGGAGCTTTCCGATATGCTCAAGTATGCGATTGCTGCAGAGGAACCGGTGGCGATCCGTTATCCGCGCGGAGAAGCCTGCGATCTCTGGAAAGATCAGCGGGCACCGATTCAAAAAGGCTGTGCGGAAGTACTCGCCGAGGGTACAGAGGTTGCACTTTTTGCGATCGGTTCGATGGTGGAAACCGCCTGGCAGGTAAGAAAAAAACTGGCAGAAAAAGGAATCCCGACAACGGTGGTAAATGCAAGATTTGCCATGCCACTGGATAAAAACTGCCTGCGGAAACTGGCAGAATCCCATCCGCTTCTTGTGACGATGGAAGAGAACGTGGCAAGCGGGGGATTTGGAGAGCATGTGGCTGCATTTCTGGAGGAAGAAGCACTGCATACAAAGGTCCTCAGGATTGCAATTCCTGACTGCTTTGTGGAACATGGAAGTGTTGGCGAATTAAAAAAAGCACTGGGACTGGATGCAGATTCCGTGACGGAAAAAATATTAGCAGAATTACCGGAGGAATTATGAAAGAACGATTGGATGTACTTCTTGTAAAACGTGGTCTGGCACCATCGCGGGAAAAGGCAAAGACCATGATTATGGAAGGCAATGTATTTGTCAACAATAACCGGGAGGATAAGGCGGGAAGCACTTTTGCAGAGGATGCTCCGATTGAGATCCACGGAAATACATTGAAATATGTCAGCCGCGGCGGTCTGAAACTGGAAAAAGCGATGACACATTTTTCCATTTCCTTAGATGGCATGGTGTGCATGGACATCGGTGCTTCGACGGGCGGGTTTACGGACTGCATGCTGCAGAACGGGGCAAAGAAAGTGTATTCCGTCGATGTGGGATATGGCCAGTTTGCATGGAAACTGCGCCAGGACCCAAGGGTTGTCTGTATGGAAAAAACAAACATCCGCTATGTCACACCGGAAGATATCGATGATGTGCTCGATTTTGCTTCGGTGGATGTCTCATTTATTTCCCTGACCAAAGTGCTCCCGGCGGCATATGCACTGTTAAAGGATGGCGGACAGATGGTATGTCTGATCAAACCACAGTTTGAAGCCGGACGGGAAAAAGTGGGAAAGAAAGGCGTGGTACGTGATAAGGCCGTTCACGAGGAAGTGATCGAGAGGATCATTACCTTTGCATTGGAAAACGGATTTTCGGTACACCATCTGGAATACTCACCGATCAAGGGACCGGAGGGAAACATCGAGTATCTCGTGCATATTGAAAAATCGGACGAAGCAATAAAGGAGGAATCCGTGGATATTCACGCAGTTGTGGAAGCAGCACACGGAGAATTGGATAAGTAGATGCGTAAATTTATGCTGATCACGAACCGGTACAAAGATCGTGATCTGACACTCTCAAACGAAATTGTCTCGTACATACAACAAAAGGGCGGCAGTGCTGCAATCTGTGTCAGCAATGTGGAGGATGATAACCAGAAAGATTTTGCACTTTCCGAGATTCCGGCAGACACGGAATGTATCCTTGTTCTCGGCGGAGACGGCACGTTAATCCGCGCAGCAACCAAGGTGGAGGCGCTGCAGATTCCGCTGATCGGTGTCAACCTTGGGACGCTGGGGTATCTGTGTGAGCTTGAGGAAGCTACCGTATTTCATGCCATCGACTGTCTGATGCAGGATGCTTGCATCATGGAAGAGCGGATTGTTCTGACCGGCGAAAAAATTGGCGGAAACGGCGCACATATGGCATTGAATGATGTCGTGATCCACTGGTCCGGGGATCTGTCCATGCTGCTTTTAAATGTGTATGTCAATGGGGAATATCTGACAACTTACCACGCAGATGGCGTGATTGTTGCGACACCGACCGGTTCCACGGGGTATAATCTTTCCACCGGAGGTCCGATCGTGGACCCGAAAGCAAGGGTACTTCTTCTGACACCGATCAATGCACATGACTTAAACTCCAAAAGCATTGTGTTTGGAGCGGAGGATGTTGTGGAGATCGAGATGGGAAGCAGACGGTTTCAAAAGGACGAGACGGCATGTGTCAGCTTTGACGGGGACACACCGGAGCATCTGCACGTGGGAGACCGTGTGCGGATTGCACAGGCACAAAGTACCATCTGGATCTGCAAAATCAGTAACCAGAGTTTCCTGGAAATACTGAGGAAAAAGATGAGACCGTAGGACGCAAAGGAGGACATATGAAAACAACACGACAGGCAAAGATACTCGAATTGATTCAGAAAAAAGATGTGGAAACACAGGAAGAACTGTCCGCATATCTCGAAAAAGAAGGGTTTCAGGTTACCCAGGCAACCGTATCCCGTGATATCCGTGAACTGAAGCTGACAAAGATTGCAACCGACAACGGCAGACAAAAATATGCGGTGATTACGGACGCGGATTCCAATATGATGGAAAAATATGCAAGGGTTCTCAGGGAAGGATTTTTGTCCGTGGATGCTGCGGAAAATATTGTTGTGATCAAAACCGTCTCCGGTATGGCGGGAGCCGTTGCAGCTGCAGTAGATGCCATGCGTATGCAGGAGATTGTCGGCTCACTTGCGGGAGACGACACGATTCTTTGTGTGATCCGTACGTCCGATGACGCGGTGCACATCATGAAAAAACTCCGGAAAATTGTAGAACAGTAATAAAAATGCTTCGGAAAAGTAGAAGGAGAATCTATGTTACAAAATCTACATGTGAAGAACCTTGCCCTTATCACAGAGACAGAGGTAGAATTTAAAGAAGGACTTAATATTTTGACAGGAGAGACCGGTGCCGGTAAATCCATCATCATTGGTTCGGTGGCACTGGCACTCGGGGAGAAGGTTCCAAAGGAACTGCTCCGGGATAACGAAGAGACCGCACTTGTGGAGCTGGTCTTTTCGGTTGAAAACCCAAAGGTTCTGGATGCGATCCGGCAACTGGGCATAGAAACAGAGGATGAAACAGTAATATTAAGTCGTAAGATAACTTCCGGAAGGGCAATTGCGCGGATCAATGGAGAAGCAGTGTCTGCTTCCCGGTTAAAAGAGGTGGCGTCCCTGCTCATCGATATTCACGGACAGCATGAGCACCAGTCCCTTCTTTCCAGAAAGAAACATCTGGAAATCCTCGATGCCTATGCAAAAGACGCGCTGGGAGAAAAAAAGGAGCGTCTTGCCGCCTGTTATCAGGAATACCGGAAACTGAAAAAAGAGTGGGAGTCCTCGTCTTTGGATACCGAGGAGCGCGCCAGAGAGTTGTCGTTTCTTGCGTATGAAGTAAAGGAAATCGAAGAGGCACAGCTTTCCGTCGGGGAGGATACCCGGCTGGAAGAACAGTATCGCAGATTTGCAAACGCAAAAAAGATCATGGATGCCATATCGGCTGCCGGTGCAGCTACCGGGGGAGACGGCGGTACCGGAGAGAATGCATCGGAACTCGTCAGCCGTGCCCTGCGGGAAGTCAGTTCGGTTTCGGCATATGAGGAGCGCATTGCGCAGATGGAACAGATGCTTACCGATATTGATAATCTGCTGAGCGATTTCAATCATGAGATTTCTTCCTACCTGTCGGGGGAGGAATTTGATGACGAAGTCTTTTATCAGACCGAAAAGAGGCTTGATGAGATCAATCACCTGAAATCCAAGTATGGAAATACGATGGAAGAGATTCTGCAGTCAGCGGAAGAAAAAACAAAGCGTATTGCCGTATTACAGGATTATGATAAATACTTAAATGATCTTTTAACTTCCATGAACCGGAAGAAAGAAGAATTGGACGGGCTGTGTGCAGAGGTTTCCGGAATCCGGAAGAAAGCGGCAAAGGGATTGACGAAAGCGATTGCACAGGCACTTGAAGATCTGAATTTTTTAGATGTGCAGTTTACGATGGAATTCCGGAAGACGGAGTACAGTGCCGGAGGCTGGGATGAGGCAGAATTTATGATCTCCACCAATCCGGGAGAACCGTTAAAGCCTCTGGGAAAGGTCGCTTCCGGCGGAGAACTTTCCCGTATTGCGCTCGCGGTCAAGACCGTCATGGCGGATACGGATGAGATTCCGACGTTGATCTTTGATGAGATTGACAGTGGAATCAGCGGGCGTACGGCACAGATGGTATCGCAGAAGATGAAACTGCTGGCAAAGACGCACCAGATCATCTGCATCACTCATTTGCCGCAGATTGCTGCCATGGCAGATGCCCATTTCCTGATTGAAAAATCGGTGGAGCATGCGTCCACGGTTTCCCGGATTCATCCGCTGCGGGAAGAGGAAAGTATCGAGGAACTGGCGCGGATGCTTGGCGGCGTGGAGATTACGGATACGGTTTTAGAAAACGCACGCGAGATGAAACGTCTGGCAGAAAAATACGAATAGATAAAACCAAAGTCCGCATACTAAAGGTATCCGAGAAGATAGGAGAACCTTTGGCATGCGGTCTTTTTATATGCGTATATTCAAAAATATTATCTGTATTTATGTTCTGGCGCTGTGCTGCTTTGCCTATGCCACCATGATACATGCCATTCCCGATCATGTATACGTGCAGGAGGGGCAGAAACTGGAACTGGACAAAAAAATTCCGGTCACACTGGCAATGTCCACAAAACCGCAATCCGTTATGGCACAGATCGGGGAGCGGACGTTTCAGGCAATGAAGCAGGAACGGGCAGTGGAAACGTGCAGCCAGCTGAAGCAGGGGGAATATACACTGACCTGCTATCTGTTTGGCATCCTTCCCATGAAAGAGGTGCAGGTTTCCGTGGTGAACGGAAAATCTTTATACGTGAGCGGTCAGGTGGTGGGCATTTACGGGGCTGCCCAGGGAGTACTGGTGCTGGGATCCGGCCCAGTGGAAACTGTGGACGGAAGCAGCCGGCAGCCGGCAGAACACATTGTATTTCCGGGGGATTATATTACTGCTGTAAATGGAAAAGCGGTCACGAAAAAAGAAGAACTGATGGAGCGGATCAATCAGTACGGGGAACAACCGGTGGTGCTGACCCTGTGGCGCGGAGCCGAGCAGATTCAGGTATCGGTGGAGCCGGTTGAGGCAGCAGAACACAAAGGCTATCGTCTGGGACTCTGGGTGAAAGATGACATGGCAGGGATCGGCACACTGACCTATTTTGATCAGGACGGAAACTTCGGGGCACTGGGACACGGAATCGGAAACGGACAGACCAAAGACCTGCTCCGTCTGTCAGACGGCCGGCTGTACAAAGCACAGGTGCTCGGTATCAAAAAAGGTGTCCGGGGAACACCGGGAGAGCTGGAGGGAGTTGTCTATTATGGGAAAGACAACCAGATCGGAGAAGTGTCCAGCAATACACAAATCGGTATCTATGGCACGTTGACGAAAAACTTCCGGGAAGAAAAGAAAAACGAAAGTCTGTTGTGTCCGGTCGGTTACAAACAGGAGATTCAGACAAAGGATGCGGTAATTCTGTCGGATGCGTCCGGGGAACTGCAGTCGTATCGCATCGTAATTGATGATCTTGATTATACACCGGGAGATAAAAATAAGGGAATCCGTTTTCATGTGGAGGATGAGAACCTGCTGAAGTTGACCGGCGGAATCGTGCAGGGACTGTCCGGAAGCCCGATCCTGCAGGATGGAAAAATTATCGGTGCCGTGACCCATGTGCTTGTTAACGATCCAACGAAAGGATATGGCATTTTTGTGGAGGAAATGACGGCAAATAAAATAGGACAAAAGACCTAGATGTGAAATTTGCACAAAAAAAGAAACGGTCAAATGCAATAAAGTTATATTTTATACATGAAAAAGGATTGCAATAGAGAATAAAAAAGGTTATAATAATCATTAATTGCTCGAAATTATTCGAAAATAATAAATGTTTAACGTAGTGGGAGTATTACATGGATAAGTTGGTAGGGTTTGCCCGGAAGAAGCGACTGGGCGATCTGCTTGTGGATGCAGGAGTCATTTCGCAGGATCAGCTGGTAAAAGCGTTACAGGTCCAGAAAACAGAAAAACAGGGAGAACGTCTCGGAGTGGTACTGCTAGATCTGGGGTTTACAGACGAAAAACAGATCGTAGAGGCATTGAAGGCACAGCTGAAAATACAGAGTGTCGATCTGTCGACCTTGCGCATCCCAGAGGAAATCATCCGGCTTTTGGACGAGGCAGTGCTGCGGAAGTATAATCTGATTCCGTTTAAGTTCAATGAGAAAAATCCCAATCTTTTGTGCGTGGCAATGAGCGATCCGCTGGATATCCGGGCGATGGACGATGTTTCCATCATTACCGGGTGTCAGGTGGAGCGTTTTGCTGCAACCCCGAGTGATATTGCGGCAGCCATCGACCGTTACTATGGAAATGCAGAAGCCCTGCGTGTGGCAGAACAGTATACAAGGGAAAAGCAGGAACAGGCAAAAGCCAGGGCAGCCCTAGATCCTGGGAGTGGAAACGATGAGAACAATGTCCAGCAGGCACCGATTGTCAAACTGTTAGGACAGATCATCGAGCAGGCAGTCCACAAGAGAGCCAGCGATATCCATATCGAGCCGATGGAAAACCAGGTGCGGATCCGGTTCCGTGTGGATGGCGTGCTGCACGAAGCCATGCGGCACGACATCAGCCTGCATGCCGCACTGATCGCAAGAATTAAAATTGTCAGCGGACTTGACATTTCCGAAAAGCGCCGCCCGCAGGACGGCCGTGCGACCAGCATTGTGGACCGGCAGGAATACGACATCCGTGTGTCCGTGCTTCCGACCGTCTATGGGGAAAAGGTCGTTATGCGTCTCGCACAGAAAAAAGCACTGACATTGGACAAGCGGGATCTGGGATTTCCGGAGGACGAATTAAAAAAATTTGACCATATCCTAAGCCATCCGAACGGGCTTATTCTCGTCACGGGACCGACCGGAAGCGGTAAGTCCACAACATTATATACCGCATTAAATGAATTAAACGTAGAAGGCGTCAATATCATCACGGTAGAAGATCCGGTTGAGGCGAACTTAAACGGGGTCAACCAGGTACAGGTAAACGAAAAGGCGGGACTTACCTTTTCCTCGGCACTGCGTTCCATCCTGCGTCAGGACCCGGACATCATCATGATCGGGGAGATCCGTGACCAGGAGACCGCAGAGATTGCGGTAAAGGCATCCATCACCGGACATCTGGTGGTCAGCACCTTACATACAAACAGTTCGGCAAATACCATCACCCGTCTGGCAGATATGGGAGTGGAAAACTACCTGATTGCGGATTCCGTGGTCGGAGTAATCGCCCAGCGTCTGGTGCGCCGGGTCTGTCCGGCATGCGGAATTGTCCGGGAGGCAACCGCAGGGGAGAAAAAGATACTCGGCATAAAGGATCCCGCCAGGCGGATCAATGTCCGCACACCGGGGCACAAAGAGTGTGTCCGCTGCGGTGGAACCGGATACTATGGAAGAATCGGTATTTATGAGATTATGCCGGTCACGGCAGACCTGCGGCAGGCGATCAACCGTGGGGAGAATGCGGACGTGCTCGAGGAGATCGCACTAACACATGGCATGAAAACACTCCGCATGAGTGCCATTGATTACGCACTGCGCGGAATCACCACCGTCGAGGAAGTGCAGCGTGTGGCATACGATGACGAAGATGATTAAATAAAAAGGGAAGGGAAGGCAGCAAAACAGATGGAATTGTCAATGTATACGCTTCTTTCGATAGCAAAAGCACATCATGCGTCCGACTTACATATTACCGTGGGGGTACGGCCGAAGTGCAGGATCAGCGGAACACTTTATGAAATGGACGGATTTGAGAAACTGACACCAGCGATGACCAAAGAACTGGTGGAATCCATGTTTAACGAAAAACAGAAAAAAACCATGGAAGCCACAGGGGAAGTGGACTTTGCCTACACGGATACGCGTGTGGGGCGGTTCCGTGTCAACGCCTTCCACCAGAGAGGTTCCTATGCGGCTGTACTGCGTATCGTGGCAAGCGATATCCCGACACCGGAGGACCTCGGGGTGCCGGAAGCGGTCCTTGGGCTGACAAAGAAAAAGCGTGGGCTTGTCCTTGTCACGGGACCGACCGGAAGCGGTAAATCTACCACACTGGCATCTTTGATTGATGTCATCAATAAAGAACGGAACGAACATATCATTACACTCGAAGATCCGATCGAGTATTTACATAAGCATAACCGGTCCATCGTAAACCAAAGGGAGATCGGGCTGGATACCGATTCCTATGGAAATGCGCTCCGCGCGGCACTCCGTGAAGACCCGGATATTATCCTTGTGGGAGAGATGAGAGATTTTGATACGATTTCCACTGCCATCACAGCAGCAGAAACCGGACATCTGGTATTCTCCACCCTGCATACCATCGGTGCGGCACCTACCATTGAGCGTATTATCGATGTGTTCCCACCGCACCAGCAGAACCAGATTCGCTCGCAGCTGGCATCGGTTCTTGAGGCGGTAATTTCCCAGCAGCTTCTGCCGACGATCGACGGAAAATCCCGTGTGGCGGCATTTGAAGTCATGCTCGGTACCCCGGCGATCAAAAACCTGATCCGGGAGGATAAGGCACACCAGATTCCATCCATCATGCAGACAAGTAAGAAGATTGGCATGCAGACGATGGATGATTCCTTATTCAGCCTGTATCTGAAACACAAAATCGATGCGGCAAATGCCGTAGAGTATGCACAGGATACAGGAAACATGCAGCAGAAGCTGTTTTAAAAAGGAGTTAAGACATGGCAAGTTATAAATACGAAGTGGTCGGAGCCGATGGAAAACCAAAAACCGGCACCATCGAGGCCATGAACATGGAAGTCGCTTCGGCAGAACTCAAATCCGGCGGCAACACCATCGTTTCCATCGCAAGAGCCAACGCATTTAACAAAGATCTCGAAATCCATATCGGAAAAGCCGTCAGCGTCCGCGAAATGAGCGTATTCTGCCGCCAGTTTGAAAGCGTATTAAATGCCGGCGTGACCGTCGTTGAGGCACTCGACATGCTATCCGAGCAGACCGAGAACAAACCGTTTGCCAACGCAATCGCAGAAGTGCGGGATTCCGTACAGCGCGGGGAGACCCTCGCCGTTGCGATGGCGGAGCACCCGAAGATTTTTCCAAACCTCATGGTGCAGATGGTTGCCGCCGGGGAATCCTCCGGTGGACTGGATAAAGCATTCAGCCGTGTGGGAAGCCAGTTTGAAAAAGAAGCCCACCTGAAGGGGCTGATCATCAAGTCAGCGATTTATCCGGTCATTCTGATTCTTGTTATTATCGTTGTCGTAGCCATCATGATGATTAAGATTGTGCCTACCTTTACTTCCCAGTTTGACGAAGTCGGCGGAAAACTGCCGGGCATCACGCTTGCAGTCATGGCAGTCAGCGATTTCTTTGTGCACAGCTGGTATTTTATTATCGCCATCATCGCAGGGATTGCCATATTTATCCATGCGTGGAAAAAGACAGAGGGCGGGGCACATATATTAGGAAAATTTATTCTAAAGGTACCGCTGGTCGGCCCGCTCAGCATCAAGACGGCATCCTCGCGCATGACGCGAACCCTGTCCACACTGATGGGCTCCGGTGTCCAGCTGGTGGATGCACTCGGGCTTGTGACCGAGATGATGGGGAATGCCGTGGTTAAGCAGGCATTGAAAGATGCGACCGAAGAGGTCAGCCGTGGAATCCCGCTCTCGAAGCCACTGGCAGATTCCGGGGTCTTCCCACCGATGGTCTACCACATGATAGAGATCGGCGAGGAAACCGGTAATATGGAAGACATGCTCGACAAAGTCGCAGCATATTATGATGAAGAGGTGGAGTCGGCGACCGAGGCATTGCTTGCCGCAATGGAACCGCTCATCATCATTGTGATGGCAGTTATTGTGGTGCCGATCGTCCTTGCGATCATGATGCCGATGTACAGCCTGTACGACAGCATCGGAGCCTGACCGCGGGCAGAAGAAGGGTTGTTACATGTCTGCCATGAGACATGTGATGATAGATACATAAAAATATATTCAAAAAAGGAGAACAAAGGGTATGAAGAAAATTATGGAACTGCTTCAGAACATGAAAGCAAAGAATGAAAAGAAGGATAACAAAGGTTTCTCTCTCGTAGAGTTGATTATCGTTATCGCTATTATGGCAATTTTGGTAGGTATTGTTGGTACACAGGTAATTCCTTATATCAATAAATCTAAAGTATCTAAGGATCAGCAGGTTTTAAATAGCTTTTCTTCAGCGGCAGTAACTGCATATGCGGAAAATGCGGAAACTATGCCAACCACAGGAACTATAACAGTTAACGTATATGGAACAAATGTTGCAGATAGCCCTGCAGCAACATTGGCAGCTGCAATTCAGAAAAATACGGGATATGATGGAACTAATGGATTAGACAATGTAAAAAAACAATTTGCATCAGATGCAAAGACTATGACAGATGATATTATTATTAAATTTGATATTGATGGTCATAATGTTACTACCTCAATTAAGTATTCAGATGCAAGTACACCAAAGGAAAAAGTTGCTGATGTAAAGGCAACATTATAATTCGAACGATTTTAGGAGCGTTTTTAACATGCTAACCCAACTTACGATTTTTCTTTATATTGTTATATTTTTATACGGAATCGTTATCGGCAGTTTTTTAAACGTGCTGATCTTCCGTATCCCGAAAAAAGAGAATATCGTGCAGTCCTCGCACTGTATGAACTGCGGGCGTAAGCTGGGCTGGCGGGACATGGTTCCTGTATTTTCCTACATAATTCTTCGGGGCAGATGCCGGCAATGTGGTGCTAGGATTTCCATACAGTACCCATTAATCGAGGCTTTAAATGGTGTGCTGTATGTGGTCGTTTTCATGGCGGGCGGTTTCACGTTCAGCAGTGTGCTGTATTGTCTCATGACATCTGCCCTGATTGTCATTGCGGTCATCGATGAGAGAACCTATCAGATACCGGTTTCCCAGAACCTGTTTCTGGGACTGCTCGGTATCATCATGACCGTGTATGATTTCCGGCATATCCTGTCCCATATCATCGGGGCAGTCATTGTCAGCCTGTTTTTGTATGGCCTGTATTATTTCTCCTCCGGCAAAGCAATCGGTGGGGGAGACATCAAACTCATGGCATATGCAGGCTTGCTTTTAGGCGCAAAAAACATTATTTTTGCATTTATTCTTGCATGCATTCTTGGCTCCGTCATCCATACCATCCGTATGAAAGTAAGCAAGCGAAACAACCTGCTTGCACTCGGCCCGTACCTTTCGGCAGGCATATTCATCGCCGCACTCTGGGGCAGCCGTTTCTGGACCTGGTATCTCGGCATGATGGGCATTTATTAAAACATGGCAGGAACTGCTATGTATGGCATAATTAAAAAAAGTAAAGTTTTTCTTATTCCTGTGGCGAATTTTAAACATCTGTCATTTTCACCGCATAATTTTTTATGCCACAACGTTACGATGGAAAATGTAGAAAAATAATTAGGATTTGTGATTTTTCAGAGAACATGAACAAAGCATAATTATTTTTGTACATTTTCCAATGAAAACCTTTCGGAAAATATAAAGGAGAAAATGAAAATGGTCAAAAGAGTAGTAAGTATTGAGGCCGGTGTATGGTGGACAAAAGTCGCACTGGCCGATTACCGCAAGAAAAATCCGCCGGTACATAAAGCCTTTGCGTTCCGTACTCCGGAACATGCGGTGGAAGATGGCTATATCCGTGACAAGGAAGCTTTTGCGTCTGCACTGAAAGTCGAACTCAGCAAGCGCGATATCCATGAGAAAGAAGTCGTATTTACCCTTTCTTCCTCAAAAGTCGTGACCCGTGAAGTCATGATCCCATTTGTCAAAGACAATAAGATCATGGGAATCATTGAATCCCAGATCCGTGATTATTTCCCGATGGATGTGAGCAATTACACCATCAGCTACAGCAAGATGGATGTGGAGGAAGAAGATGGGAAGAAAATGCTCAAGCTGCTTTTAGTGGCAATTCCCGATAATCTTCTGAATAACTATGTGACGTTCTCAGAACTGGCAGGACTGAAGGTAGAAACGTTTGATTATATCGGAAACGGAACGGTACAGCTTCTGTGTGACAGTTTTCTGGAAAATGCTGTGGTTGTGCAGCTGGAAGAGCAGGCAACGGTGATCAGTATTCTGGAAAATAAAAAACTGGTCTTTCAGCGTGTGACACCGTACGGCTATGGCGCTACGATTACGGCGGTGATTGACCATCCGGTGCTTGGCATTGATGATGAGGAGAAAGCACTTGATTTTCTTTTAGACCACAATGTCATATACAATCGCCCGACCGTTCCGGAGATGGGAAATCAGGAGGAACGGAAGCGTCAGCAGGAGCTGGCAAATGAGGCATATGAAGATCTGGCGGAATCGCTGCGGTATCATCTGCGAATTGCCAATACGGCGGTTGAATATTACCAGAATCAGATCAAACAGGAATTCGTGGGAAATGTCTACCTGGTAGGGGACGGTTCCCGGTTTGCGGGTATGCATAAACTGTTTGCCCAGGAGCTTCCGCTTCCATTGCAGGAAATTGATTTCACTAAGGTGATTGATTTAAAGAGTGAAAAAAATAAAGCGGTTGAAGAAGAGGGGATAACGACAGCGTCCTCCGGACGCAGACCGAAGGCTGCAACGGCTGTTGGCTTTTTGTCCGTCATCGGTGCGGCGGTGCATCCGATTGATGCCAAACCGAAGGACATGCTTGTGGCAGATTCCAAAAAGAATGACCTTCACACGGCTTATGTCATTTTTGTGGGAGCGGTATTAGTCAGTGTATTGTTGATTCTTGGATCGAGTGTGCGTCAGCTGGTGGCATATACGCAGCATCGCAATTTGACGAAACGGATCAATGATCTTTCGTATGTGCAGGAAACCTATGATGATTATGCGCGGGTACAGGCAGAGGAACAGGTATATGAGAAGCTGGATCTTGCCACCGTTACGAAAAATGAGCAGTTGTATCCGCTGATTGAGCAGCTGGAAAATGAACTTCCGACAACCATCCATGTAAAAAACATTCAGACGGACGGTTCGCTGGTAACGCTGAATATGGAGGCAGACCGGAAAGTTACGGTCGGACAGATGCTGTTGAATTTTGCGGATGTGACGCTGCTTGAAAATCTTTCGATTCCGTCCATGTCGGAGGAGTCCGATGAAGACAGCGGCACGGTGAAGTGGACGTATACGTTAAATGCTTATTATACCGGCGCATTTCTCGGGGAGGACGGGCATCTCATAAAAGAAGCGGTTCCGTCTGCGGATGCAGATGCCGATACAGACAGCATGGAAGGAGAGGAGCAGACCAATGAATAGAATTAAAATTTCAGATTCCGACAAGCGGCTGCTGCTCATTTTCTGTGCGATTGTCATAGTGGCATGTTCGTATTTCTTTATTTTCAGTAAGGGAATGAGCAAGGCAGCGAAGATTGAAGAACAGAATACGGCCGACCAGGCAAAAGTGCAGCAGATGGAACAGATGGAGGCAGGACTTCCGAAGGTAAAAGAAAATATTCAGCTGATGGTAAAAAAGCAGAAGACGATTATCAGTACGTATCCTTCTGCAATGACAACCGAGAAGGCCATTGAGTCGTTACAGGCGTATGAGGATAACAGCAGCGATTTCCATATTACGGACATTACGTTTACCATGAACCAGCCGCTTGCTGTGGATGTGCAGACCGATGGCACGGACACGGCTGCAGGAACGGATGCTTCTTCCACTACCGCACCGGATGCAGAGGCATCTTCTGCATCCGAAAGCCAGAGTGAGGAGAGCACACAGGGGGCAGATGCAGCAGAACAGGAAACGACAGGACCAGAGCAAAAAGAGGTCCGGGGATATTATGCCTCTATCGGTATCCGTTATGAGGCAGGCTATGCCGGATTAAAGGAAATGATCGCTTATGTCAACAATTTTAAGGATCGTACAACGATTTCACAGTTTACGGCAAATTATGATGATTCCACCGGAAAATTAAACGGGGAGATGACCCTGAATATGTACTATCTGGAGAACACCGGAAAAGAGTATGTTCCACCGGTATTTCCGAATATGTCAAAAGGTGTGATGAGTATTTTTGGCAGAAGCACATCGCTTGAAACCGCACCGTAAAACGGATGGGAAGGAGGTCCGCAGATGAAGAGACAACCGAATAACAATGGTGGATTTTCCCTGCTGGAAGTCATCCTTGCCATGGCAATTCTTGCCATTATTTCCATTCCGCTGCTGTCTTATTTTACGCAGTCCATGAAGTACAATGCGATGATGGCGGACAAACAGCATGCAACCAATCTGGCGCAGGAAGTGCTGGAGGATTTAAAAAACCAAAAAGAGCTGGCTGTGGTGACGACAGGGGCAGGCTTTCGTGTTCCCTATCTGGAAGGAAAGGGCTACACCCTGCTCAGTGAGACTCCGGCGGCTGCCCCGGCACCGGCATTTCAGGCGGAGAATGTGTACTACGCGGCGGCAGGCACTTCTGGCAGCACGTATGATGTCGAGGTTTCTGTCAGTACGGCTGCAGCTGAAAATGACACCAATATCCCACAGATCGAAGGGATTGATGACACAAAGGATGTCGTGGCACTGGAACATAACCAGCTGCAGGAAGCAATGACGTATTTTTCGGAAAAAAATATGACATATGCCGCTGCACATCCGGGAACGCTTCCGCTTGGGGATAGCGAACTGCAGGCGAAGATGAAGCGGAAATTTTCGGTTACGGCAGACAGTACGCATGTCCGGGTGACATGCAGCTATACATGTGGGGAAACAGGCGATGAGGTATTGGGCATAGATCCTTCGGAAGTATACGAATGTAATGAGTTTGCAGAGGAAGACATCCGTGACGTGGAACATATTTACCTTATGTACCATGTGGCGCAGGACAGCGATACGATGGAGGTTACATACGCTGCCGGTGTGAACCCTAAGCTGGTGTTTGTATGCCAAAATATTGCGGATGTCAACAGCATCAGACCGGATTATAAGATGACGGTATTGCCGCAGGGATGCCCGATGCCGTCTGTGGCATCAAACCTTGGCAACAAGTCGTATCCGGATGACCCGGCTGCGGTGACCAACAAGGGAGCAGTTTATCAGGACAGCTTTAAGCTGCCGGCTGGATCGGTTGCCCCTCTGGTGGCAAGTAGCGGGGGAGTGCGAAAGGTCGATCTGACGGTCAGTGTATATAAGAAAGGCAGGGGCGGAAACCACCCGGATAAGGAAAAGTACCGTTATATTACGGTCAGCACGTCGAAAGGAGAGTAGCGATGAAAAGAAACCGGTTCAAACAGGATAACCGTGGCGCCTCCCTGCTTGCCGTACTGGTTCTGATGGTTGTGGTAAGCCTGATTGCCGTGGTGATCACGAAGATTACGATTGTCAATATTGAGATGAAGGAAGTGGAACGCGGCACGAAGAAAAATTTCTACAGTGCGGATGAACTGATGGATAATCTGCGTGCCGGTGCAAGGGAACTTGCAGAGCAGTCACTGGAGAAAGCGTATGCGGATGTCCTTGAAAATTACCTGACGTATTCTGCTTCCGGCGGGGATGTGCAGAAAGTATTTGCCACCAGATATATGGACGGGCTGCAGAAGCAGTTTGCAGAAAACCACACAGATCCGGCAGTTGGTGCATCGGATACCATGGACGCTTCCGGCAACGTGGCGTACCGGGTTTCCGGCTATGATACGGATACGGTAAAAAGCTGCATCAAAGAAGCCGCAGACCAGGGATGTTATATTCCTGCCGCGGATCCAAAATATGAGGTGGATTACGGTGCAGGGACGTTTACGTTAAAGGGTGTGCAGATCCGGTATAAGGATGCACAGGATTATGAGACAACGATCAAAACCGACCTTGTGTTTTCCACTCCGAAGATGAATTTCTCCGGCAGTGGGCAGGTGCAGGAGTTTATGCGTTACGCGCTGATAGCTGACAGACAGATCAACATCGGGGCACAGAATGTGACGGTGGATGGCAATGTGTATGCCGGGGCAGACGGAATTTATGCGTCCACAGGCGGAAACGGTACGATCAAGGGGAAGACGGTTCTTACACGCGGGGATATCGTGACGGAGAGCGGATCAGACCTGACGGTCGGGGACGGCAGTTCCTCGATCTGGGCGGAAAATATAAGGACATCGTCTGCCGGGACAAACGGTGCTTCCTCTATCCATATGAACGGAAATATGTATGTGGCGGATGATCTGGAACTGGCTGGCAGGGGGAGTTCCGTGACTTTGCAGGGCAATTATTACGGTTATAATTTTCAGAAAAATTATGGCGTACAGGATCCGGATTCCGCGAAAAAGGCGGAGTTTAGCAGTGCCATGATGGTCAATGGAAAAAGCAGCCATCTGGATATCAAAGGGCTGAATTACCTGCTTTTGGCAGGGCGGACGTTTATTTCGCGAAAGCTCGATGCCAGTAACGAGGATATTCTGATGGGCGAGTCCATCTCCGCGCGGACGAACCAGCTGGCATATTATGTTCCACTGGAATATGTGTCGGGAGATGGCAGAAGTCTGGATCAAAAGAAGTATGCGGCATATACCGGAATCAGTGAAAGTACGCTGAAAGGATATTTAAACAGCAGCCGGCAGGTGGTTCCCTATTATTTTCCGGGTGGGGTCTATTATTACCTGAATTTTAATTCGGAGAAGTCTGCGAATGACTTTTTTTCCGAGTATTATGCGAACAATCAGGGGAAAACGGCACAGTATGCCAATATCTATCTGGATGAGGATGCATTGATTGTGGATTCCAATACGATTATGACGTTTTCCGGGGACATTTTAAAACGGGCGGCTTCTGCAGATATGCTGGAGGTTGGAACGTATACGATTGCGCCGGACAACTGGAAAGACAGCAGTGGGTTATACTGGAAGTACTGTTCGAAGCTTGCCGTGCGCTATAAGTCGCTGGAACTGGGACTGACGGATCAGGGGCAGGGAGTGACCGAAGACAATGTCCGTCTGACATCTACGGATGCCAGTGGGCATGAAGTGATTGACAAAACGGTAAATCCGCTGTTTGACTATCTGATTGACCGGAGTGCATTTACCACAGAGGTGGAGAAAAACAAGGCATCCCCGACGGCTTCGGAAACGGTGTATTCTCCGGCTGCGGATGTATACCTGATTGAAAATGCCGGAACTTATGCACTTCCAGCTACGGTTACAAAGGGAATTGTCATTGCAACCGGGGATGTCAGGGTGTCCGGTCAGTTTGAGGGAATGATTATTTCCGGTGGGGTGATCTCTTTTGATTCCAACGCTTCGGTACGGGGAAACAAGCTTTTGGTTTCCCAGCTGTTTACCGAGGACCAGAAACGGGATACTCCGCTGTTTTCCCAGTTTTTCAAAGGCTGTTCTTCCCTTGCGGCATCAAATATTTCCGGAAACCTTGATCTGGATTCTTATTTGAACTATGATAATTGGAAGAAGAACGGGTAAGGGGTGTGCCAATGAAGAAACGAAAACTTTTGGGGCAGAATGGAATTACGCTCGTTGAAATCATTATCGTTATTGCGATTATTGGCATTCTTGCAAGCACGTCTGTCATGATGATCGGGCATCTGCACTATGCCAATACGCAGAAGGTGGTAAGGACGCTGGATTCTTCGCTGGATGCGCTTCAGGTTAGGACGATGAGCAAAGCCGGCAGTTCTTATCTGTATATTTACAAGCTGGACAATGGATATTATACGCGTGTCCTGTCCGATAATCTGGGCAGTTTTGACGATACAAAGCTGACATCTGACGGGACGAAGCTGTGTAATAATACAATTAAAATCCGTAAGGACAGCAGCACCGGGGAGGAACTGACAGAACCGGGTGCCGGTGGGACATTTATTAAGATTGCCTATAAGAAAACGGCATTTTATGACGATTGTACAAATGTGAATGCCATTTATATTGATGGTGTCCCGGCATACACAATCCGGCTGGTGAAAGATACCGGCAGGCATTTTACGGAGCAGTAACTTTTTAAAGGGGGTGGCAGTGTGCCGAACGATCATAGGGGAATTACGCTTGTGGAACTGATTATCGCGATTGCAATTTCAACGGTTATTTTAGGCGCTGCAACGCTTTTCCTTGGAATGGCGCACAAAAATTATAACCACGCGTCTGCGCAGATTGATCTGCAGTCGGAGTCACAGATTCTGATGGAGCAGATCGGCATGTGGGTGATGGAAGGAAACCGGGTGGAGGAACTTGACCCATCCGTGTCCGGTGTCCGTGGGATCGCCATTTATACGATTCCGAACACCCCGTCGGTAACCAATCCGGCAGGTGCCGCAGCCCCGGAGGCTGCAAGCAAGCGGGTGATCTGGATCTCTGCAGGTGGAAAGAAATTATATACAAAGAAAATGGCTGTGGCAGATCCAAAAACCGATACAACGGTGATTTCTGCAGCTACGGATGAGGTGCAGGAAAATCTGATCGGCGAATATGTTACGGCATTTACCGGCACAGTAAATGCTTCCGCGGAAAAGGCATCCGTTTCGGTTTCTTTTGATATGCAATATCTGGAACAGAAGTATACGATACAAAATGAATTCAAGCTGAGAAATGTACTCAGGTAAGGAAGGGGCGTTCGTATTGAAGATGGTAAGATGGCATCGGCAGAAAAAAAATAACGGAAACAGGAAAAAGAGAATTGCATCCGCAGTCTGTATGCTGGGGGTGCTTGTTGTCTGTCTTGGGGTTGTCGGGTACCGGAATAAATTAAAGGCGGATGAGAAACTTCCGGTGATGACAAGAGGGGTCGTTGACCAGATAGAGCAGATTCCGGAGTCGAAGCGCAACATTTACGATGCGAATGCCGCAGCGGCAAAGCTTGGAACCAGGGAAAATCCGTTTCTGATTCTTGAAATTGTGCCTTATGAAGAATACGCAGAGTTTGGATACCAGATCAGTGGATGTGAACCGGTAAATGTCGAAGATATGCGTTATGGAAATGCTGATATTAATACGGTTAAAACAATAACCGGTGCAAAATGTGAAATGGAAACGGCTTATTTTTTCCCGGATGAGCCAGAAGGGGACATTTCAAAATATTCTGGAAATATGCGTGTCTGTGAGGATGGCATGAAAGATGCAGAATATACCGGATACTATGAGCGCGTCAAAGATGGGGAAGGAACGTTTGTCCAAAAAATTGTAAAAGGGGAAGACGGAAATGAAAGCTTATCGTTTGTCAGACAGGATCATGGAAATATTATCTGGCATACAGTAAATGATTTCGAAAAATCGGATTATAAAGATCAGACATTTGATGAAAAGACGGATCGTGAACTTACCAATGAGGGCGACCGGATTTATACAAAAAGAAAAAGTACCGGTGATAAATCAAAGGATAATATCAATGTAACAGAGAATTACTATCTATATAAAAACAATGATTATTTTTTAAAGGACAGTATCGGCTGTAAAACACAGGAGGAAGCAGACAATTATTCGGTGATTATTAAAACGATTACACCGGAAGAGCTGAATGCACGGCCGAAATGGGCAGATTATGCGGATCTGTATGTGGTTTCCCCAAAGGTACATTCCGGGGGTGATAATATCAGAGAGATCTGGAAAAAACACAACAGGTACGGAAAGCATTCGTCTGTTTCTTCGTATACGAATGGATTTAATGGATCGAAAGATATCAGCTGGGATGTTGTCAAGAAAATGTATAAGAAGATCAATCAGGAGGAGAACTATGCCCCGATTTTTATGGATTCCGGGGTGTATATAAATACAGAGGGATCTTTAAGTGGGGGAAAATCGGTTACGTTTCATATTCTGGACTGGAATATGAATCCAACCATTTATACTTATACCGATACGGGCTATAACAATAATATGTATAAACTGGCAGTCATGCTGTTTTCCATGGATTCTGAACTGTTTCAGCGGTTGTATCTGGATGGAGAAGATGCCTTGATTCAAAAGAAAGAAATTAATGGAGTTGAGACTGGTGTGTTTACTGCACAGACGGGCGATGCGCAGACATACTGGTCTATGTTTACATTTCTTCCGTCCGATGTGGATGGACGTGTGATCGGCGAGAACTGGTACCATTACTGGACGAAGCAGGATAAATGGGAGAAGTATATGACTGCCGGAAATATTTCTACCAATGAAAATCAGGGATATTTAAATGGCAGACTGTTTGTGTTTAAAGGGGATACAACTTCCACACAGGCATTTGGCACGGGGACGGTTCCGGCATCGGATCCGAATTCTAAGTTTACGGATTTTAAGGAATTTACGGGAAATGATCCCAAAGCGACACCGGCAGATGCAGTCCGTTATATTCTCGGATATAAAACATCAAAGGATCATGTGGATGGAGAACTGCGGATATTGGATATTGAGCCATGCTATGACCGAAAGAACGGGTACTCGCTGAAAAAGAGTTATATCCAGCTTATGATTCCGAATTTTATCGGGGATATTAAGATTACCCATATGACTACGGCAGAGTTTATTGGTTCCACGGAGGATCTAAACAGCAAGTACAACATGATTTATCTTGGGCTGGATCAGGGCGCTTACAATCTGGTAGAAAAGGATGTAACCTATAAAGATGCAGATGGCAACGTGAAATGGATCAAAGAGAATCAGACGGTGTGGAATGATACCACGATGAACGGAAAAATATATTTCCATACCGGAGATAAAATGACCAGTGCAGAGTATAGCAGGTCAGACGGCATAAGCCGTTCGGTCAAGTTTCTGTGGGCTGGAAGCGGAAATAATGTTATAGAGGATACGACACTCCGTTTCCCGGGAAATGACATTACAAAGATTAAGAAAGCGGAACTGGAGAACTTTTTACATGCCGGTTATCCGGTTGTTGCGGTTGATGATCTCTATTGCCTGTCCGATAAAATAGATGCCGGTTCAAACCTTGCAGATCTGGTCAGGGAGAGTAAGAAGGAAAAGAAAACCATTTACCAGACGTCAGATAGCAATGGGCTGATTGCAAAGGTAAAAGAGGTCTGTCCGAAAATTACGTTTACAAAACTGCCAAATGAATATCAGGGAACGACTTCGTCTGGGGGGAAAAATGATACGTCTGTTTCCGTAGATGACAGTCAGGCAAATTATCTGGATGTGGACGGTTTTGGCAGATCAAAACTTGATTTTGGTTTTCAGGTGACGGATGTGCCATCCGCACAGTATCAGTGTAAAGTTTATATTGACCAGAATCAGGATGGTAAATTTGAAGAGGGGCTGGCAGATGTGGATGGCTCCGGGGATGCGGATGATTCGGATGATACAGGGGAAGTTTATTATGAGGGAGATGTTTTTACGGCAGGAGACGGGGAACAGAACATTACACCGGTAAAACTTTCCAAACTGTACTTTGGGCTGATCCAGTGGAAGATTGTTGTATACCGCAAGGATAATCCGGACATTCATTTTACACGTACCGGCTGCTCGGTTGCAAAAAACCAGACCGGACAGAAACGGGAGATTAAGGTGCTTCAGATTATGCCGGATACGGATACTAATAATAAGGGGTATCTGAATCTGGAAGAAAATACGCTGTTTACGAAATATTATAATGCATTGAATGATTATAAAATTTCCGTGGTAACGACTACGGTTTCTGATTTTCAGAAGAATTATTTCGGGGAGAAATTTGTGTATGATTATTCCAGGGATATTTCAGCCCAAAAAGGAAACGAAAATCCAGCTAAAATGTCGAAAAAACAAAAGGAACTGTATCATACATACAATATGTTTATTCTGGGATTTGGCGATACGTTCCATAAGGTAAATATGTCGAATAAAAACGGTGCGATTGATTTCCTGAAATATTTTATCGCCTCTGGAAAAAGTGTTTTGTTTACGCATGATTTTACTTCTATGCATAATGTGAACAGTGGGGATTTCGGATATTCTGCCAATACATATCTGCGTGATGTCATGGGAATGAACCGGTATAAAGCTGTGAGTGGGAAGCTGACCGAGAGCGAACGAAAGGAACTGCTGGCTTATCAGGCGAAACATAAGTATGATACAATGACCCAGACAACAGTTGGCAGCGACGGTACACTTTCTACAACGGCACTTGGTAATACCCAGGGATTTACTTACTATGCCATGAAACGTCTGGGATGGGAAAAGAAAAATACGGATCAAATAATTCCATACCGGTATATGATCAGAAGTTATAAAAATGATGAATATATCTGTGGCGTGAATAACAATAACGTGAAATTGACAGGATTTAACAATAATAATGACCTGACAACGCGTGCAACGAAGACAAATACGGGACAGATTACGGAATATCCGTTTAAAATTGACGAAACACTTAAAATTGCATCAACGCATGGGCAGTGGTATCAGCTGGACATGGAAGATCCGGAAGTTACGGTCTGGTACTGTCTTTCGGATAATGAGAACGGAGATCCGTGTGCATGGGCGGGTACGGCTTCAAACGGAGATGGAACCGGTGCCACCTATGGGGCTTCCCCGAATGATGCCGCCAATAATTACTATATTTACAGTAAGGGAAATGTTTTTTATTCCGGAGTAGGTCATTCTACGGTAGATGGAGATATGGAGGCAAAACTTTTCATTAATACGATGATTGCCGCATACCGTACCACATATGAGCCACCAATGGTCGAGATCCTGAATGAAGAGGCGGAGCTTTTAAAAGAGGAGTCCGGAAATGGAAGTGATCCGAATCTGGTGTATAAGATGAACTGGATGAAAGAATATGGAAATAACCTTGACGGCACTAAGGAAAAAATTCGTTTCAGCCCGGTCGAACTGAATACCGTCAGAACGAAGCTGACCTGTTCGATCCAATACAAAGATGGAACTTACGTAGATAAAATTTACAAAAAAGACGGAACGGTGATTGAGGGAAAAGCAACGAAGGAGAATCCTAAAAAATATGTGTTTGAAAATCTGAAAAACATGGGTGAGTATTACTTTATTTATGATACGACAGGGGAAAACAAAAAGAAGGAAGGGGATATTGTTTTTGAAATTTATAACAATAAGTCCAAAAATCCGGATGGAACACCAAGAGTGGGAAAAACTACTGTGAAAATGGAATCCCAGAATTTGTTTTTGCTTGATTAGTATGGGGATTTAAGAAAAGACACACAATGTGAGAGAGTATCGCATTGTGTGTCTTTTTTATGATGGTCACAGGTAGAATACGTTTTGCAATTACATATATGCAGTATACGTAAAGTTTTCCTTGCCAGGAAGGTGGGGATATGCTATGGTAAACATATCTTTTTTCGGTGGCAGTTTCTGCCAGAAAATCCCATTTGTTTTGTTGCATAAGTGAAAGATGTGAACTTTAATGTGCCTTTGACGGTCAGGTTTTGACAGTCAGGTTTTGATGGTCTGAGTTTGACGGTCAGGGTTTAACAGTCTGCAATTTTTGTGCGTTGAAATAAAAGCAAAAACCACATATAATATAAGGAGAACATTTGGAAAAAGAACAAACGAAAAATCAACAGGAGAATCAGAAAAAGTCCCAAAAGCTGCAGTGGCATCCGGCATTCTGTTCAGCCTTGCGCCTGGAACTGCTGGAGGATGCAGAAAATCTGGAATTTACCGATGAGTTCCAGCTTACGGAGAAACCCTTGCAGATTGACTGTACGGTTGTAAAAGTAAAGAAGAACTGCAAAATAAAAAATGAAATCGGGAAGATCTTCCGGAAACACAACATTTTTGAATATAAATCCCCGAAGGATGAGCTGAACATTGATACTTTTTACAAGGCGGTTGCGTATGCATGCCTGTATAAAGTATTACCAAATCATGTGGATGAGATTCCGGCAGAGGAGATTACCATTACACTGATTCGAGACCGCAAGCCAGTGAAGCTTCTTCAGAAATTAAGTAGTGATGGGTATGAATGCAGGAAAGAAACAGCCGGAATCTATTATGTCAGTGGTGTGATGTTCCCGGTGCAGATCATTGCATCATCGGAACTGGATATGGATTTGCATGTACAGCTCAAGGCACTGACTGACAATTTGGATGAACCGCTGATGTGGAAGTATCTGCAGGAAGTTAGCGTTTTTACAGAGAGGGAAAAGAATCTTGCGGATGTTGTGCTTCAGGTTATTGTAAACAGTAACATGGAGAAAGTGCAAAAATGGAAAGGAAGTGAACAGACAATGTGTGAGGCATTACGTGTTTTAATGGCAGATGAATTGAATGAAGAACGCGTGGAAGGTCAGCGTGAAGGCCAGATTCGTGCATATGCAACTTTGGTAAAGGATGGAATCATTACAGTGGAAGTTGGTGCAGAAAAAGCAGGAATGTCTGTCGATGATTTTACAAAAGAAATGAAACAGGCTGGTTATGTAATCCCTGCGGTATAAAATCATTTTGTAAAGCCATGTAGTATGTATGGGTAAAAACATCTATAATTTCAATTATTCTGCGGATTCTTGAGAAACAGAGTCTTTCTTTTTCCTGGATTTTGCAGAAAGCATTTTATGACCAGAGTAGATAGCCATAATCATGCAGAGAAGAGAACTGCAGGCAAAATATTTGTGAGCTGATTTCATATTTTTATAGCCGGTATAGATAGTTCCGATCATGGTTGCCAATGCACCAAGGGACCAATATTTATGTGCTTTCATTTGAATACCTCCTGTGTTTTTCTATATAATACCTCTTTTTGGAGAGTATGCAAACAGGAAATTTTATTTTATTTGCTCTGAACTGTTTTTCTGATGAGGCAATATTTGTTAGAGGTCGGTGCATTTGCAGAGAGGGAAAAGGATCTTGCGGATGTTGTGTTGCAGGTCATTGTAAACAGTTACATGGAGAAAGTGCAAAAATGGAAAGGAAGTGAAAGAATCATGTGTGAGGCATTACGCGTTTTAATGGCAGATGAATTGAATGAGGAACGTATGGAAGGGCAGCGAGAGGGCAGAATTGAAGGCCAGCGAGAAGGAAGAATCGAAGGTCAGCGTGAGGGCAGAATCGAAGGCCAGCGAGAAGGCCAGATTCGTGCATATGCATCTCTGGTGCAGGATGGGATCATCACCGTGGAAACGGGTGCAGAAAAAACGGGAATGTCTGTCGATGATTTCACAAAGGAAATGAAGCTGGCAGGTTATGTAATCCCTGCGGTATAAAATTAATTTTGTAAAGCCATGCAGTATTGGATTTTTCATTGTATGGCTTTTTGTTTTCCTGCTTGAAATGTTTTTTCTTGTAGCGGGCATACACATATGATATAGTAATCATATCTTTTTTCAGAGGCAGTTTCTGCCAGAAATTCCATTTGTTTAAATTTTATGAGTTTATTAATACGTGATTTTTGTGCGTTGAAAAGAGTATAACAGTTTTGTATAATAAAAGGAGAACAATTGAAAAATAAAAAAGAAAAACAAAAGAAGCTACAGTGGCATCCGGCATTCTGTTCAGCCTTGCGCCTGGAACTGCTGGAGGATGCAGAAAATCTGGAATTTACCGATGAGTTCCAGCTTACGGAGAAACCCTTGCAGATTGACTGTACGGTTGTAAAAGTAAAGAAGAACTGCAAAATAAAAAATGAAATCGGGAAGATCTTCCGGAAACACAACATTTTTGAATATAAATCCCCGAAGGATGAGCTGAACATTGATACTTTTTACAAGGCGGTTGCGTATGCATGCCTGTATAAAGTATTACCAAATCATGTGGATGAGATTCCGGCAGAGGAGATTACCATTACACTGATTCGAGACCGCAAGCCGGTGAAGCTGCTGGGGGAACTGGAAAAATCTGGGTATGAATGCCAAAAAGAAACAGCCGGGATTTACTATGTCTATGGTGTGATGTTTCCGGTGCAGATCATTGCATCATCGGAACTGGACATGGATATGCATGTACAGCTAAAAGCATTGACGAATCATCTGGAGGAATCGTTGATGCGTCAGTATTTATTGCAGGTGAGTACCTTTGAGGGAAGGGAGAAGAATCTTGCAGATATCGTGCTGCAGGTCATTGTAAACAGTAACATGGAGAAAGTACGGGAATGGAAAGGAAGTGAAAGGATCATGTGTGAGGCATTACGTGTTTTGATGGCAGATGAATTGAATGAGGAGCGTATGGAAGGCCAGAGAGAGGGCAGAATCGAAGGTCAGCGAGAAGGTCAGCGCGAAGGACAGATTCGTGCATATGCATCCCTGGTGCAGGATGGGATCATCCCCGTGGAAACAGGTGCAGAGAAAGCAGGAATGTCTGTCGATGATTTTACAAAAGAAATGAAGAAGGCCGGTTATATAATTCCAGCAGTATAAAATCAGAAAATGAAATGTGTGGTGCCCGTGGTTGCACCACACATTTCATTTTAATTTAAGAAAAGTTTTATATAATAGGAATTGTTCTGGAAATCAGTTCGTGATAGTATAAAAGCTATGCATATGAAAAGGAGTTAAATCATGGGAAAAATATTTAAAAACATGCTCCCATACTGGAAATGGATTCTGGTTATTGTGGCTTTTCTTGCGATGCAGGCATTTTGTGATCTGTCCCTGCCACAGTATACATCAGATATTATCGATGTCGGAATCATGAGCAGCGGAGTGGAGCATATTCTTCCAGAAGAAATGACACAGGAAGATTTTGTGTCAGCACAGCTTTTTATGACCAGCAGGGAAAAGAAAACATTTGCCGCCTGTTATAAGGAGCCGAAAAAAGATGGAAACTATGTGAGAAATTGTGAAGAGGATACGCTTGACGATATGGATGAGTCTCTGTTGGAGCCGATCGTCATGGTATATCAGATGTCCCAGATGAAGGAGTCCGATATTGACGAGAAGGCTTTCACGGGGAAAATGGGAACGGATGGGACGCAGGTAGATATGAAGCAGCTGATGCAGGCACTGGCAGCCGGCCAGGTACCGGATCAGCAGATTCTTGAGATGCGAAAGCAGGTGTCCGGACAGATTGATGCGATCGGATCTTCTACATTGAAATCCATGGGTGTGACCTATGCGATCTCCTGTGATAAAAATGCAGGTGTGGATGTAGATGCCATTCAGAAACATTACTTATGGACCACCGGAGCCAAGATGCTTGGTTTTGCGCTGCTGATGGTTATGGCGGCAGTGGTTGTCGGATATTGTGCTTCCCGTGTGGGAGCATCCATCGGACGAGATCTGCGTGATAAGACATTCCGCAATGTCGTACAGTACTCCAATGCAGAGATGGATCATTTTTCAACGGCATCCCTGATTACGAGAAGTACCAATGATGTACAGCAGATTCAGATGGTGACTGCAGTATTTCTGCGAATGATTCTTTATGCTCCGATCATTGGAATCGGTGGTGTGATTAAGGTTGCACAGACCCATGCAGGAATGGAATGGGCGATCGCGCTTGCGGTGCTTGTTATTCTTGGGTTTGTAATGCTTCTTACCTCCCTTGCCATGCCAAAGTTTAAGATTATGCAGAATCTCGTGGACCGGCTGAATCTGGTTTCGAGAGAGATTCTGACAGGATTAAATGTCATTCGTGCATTTGGACGGGAAAAACGGGAAGAAGAGCGGTTTGATGAGGCCAACCGCAATCTGACAAGGACGCAGTTGTTTACCAACCGTGTTATGACATTTATGATGCCGGGAATGATGATGATCATGTACTGCATTACGCTTCTGATTGTGTGGGTTGCCGCAAAGCGGATTGATGGCGGATATATGCAGGTTGGTTCCATGACGGCATTTATTACTTACACAATGATGATCGTTATGGCATTTCTGATGCTGACCATGATGTCTATCATGATGCCGAGAGCCGGTGTGGCTGCAGAGCGTATAGATGAGGTTGTACGCACAAAAAGTACGATTACAGATCCGAAAGAGCCGGTTGCCATGGAACAGTGTGAGGGTGTGATTGCCTTTCATCATGTAAATTTCCGGTATCCGGGAGCCACGGAAGATGTGCTTTCGGACATTGATTTTGTTGCAGAGCCGGGAAAGACCACTGCAATTATCGGAAGTACCGGATGTGGTAAATCTACGCTGGTCAACCTGCTTCCGCGTTTTTATGATGTGACAGGCGGAGAGATCACGCTTGACGGAACGGATATCCGCAAGTATACATTGCAGGATCTGCGGGAACATATCGGATTTGTACCACAGAAGGGAATTCTTTTCTCCGGTACAATTGCAAGCAATCTGCGCTTCGGGGCAGAGGATGCGTCAGATGAGCAGATCCGGGAAGCAGCGGAGATTGCGCAGGCAATAGAGTTTATTGACAGCAAACAGGATGGGTATGAGAGTGCGATTGCACAGGGCGGAAGCAATGTTTCCGGCGGACAGAAGCAGCGGCTTGCCATTGCCAGAGCGATCGCAAAGAATCCAAAGATTTATGTGTTTGATGACAGTTTTTCCGCTCTGGATATGAAGACCGATGCGGCACTCCGCAGAGCGCTTGAGACAAAGACGGAACATACGACCGTGATCATTGTCGCACAGCGAATCAGTACGATTCTGCATGCGGACCAGATACTGGTACTCGACGATGGAAAGATTGTCGGAAAAGGCACGCATGAGGAATTACTGCACAATTGCGAAGTTTACGAGCAGATTGCCAGAAGTCAGCTGTCTGCCAAAGAACTGGGACTTTCCGAGGAGGTGAAATAAGATGGCAGAACAACGTACAAAAAGACCTCGCGGTCCGATGGGCGGTCCGGGCAGAGGAATGATGCCGGGAGAAAAGCCGAAAGATTTCAAAAACTCTATCGGAAAACTGGTTCGTTATCTCGGAAGATACTGGTATGCGATTGTTGCCGTTATGATTTTTGCAGCGGTGTCTACCGTCTTTTCCGTTGCCGGACCAAAGGTTATGGCACGTGCAACGAATGCATTGGTGGAAGGTCTCGGAAAAAAGATCGCGGGAACCGGATCTATTGATTTTACCTATATTGCCAAAGTGTTATTGTTTACACTTGGCCTGTATATCTGTTCTGCAGTATTCAGTTTTATACAGGGAATGATCATGACAGGAATCACGCAGAAAACCTGTTACCGCATGCGTAAGGAAATTTCAGAGAAAATCAACCGCATGCCAATGAAATATTTCGAGAGCCGCACGTACGGAGAGGTGCTATCCCGCATCACAAATGATGTGGATACACTTGGACAGAGTTTAAATCAGAGTGTGACGCAGATCATTACGAGTGTGGCGACACTGGTCGGAACACTTGTGATGATGATTTCAATTTCCGGAATTATGACATTGATTTCATTTGTGATTCTTCCGGTATCTGCCATCCTGATTTCGTTTATTATCAAACATTCGCAGAAATATTTCCGCCAGCAGCAGGAATATCTGGGACATATCAACGGACAGGTGGAAGAGGTCTATGGCGGACATCTGGTGGTGCAGGCATATAATAAGCAGGAGAGCACCATCAAAAAATTTGAAGATACCAATCAGATTCTGTTTCAATCGGCATGGAAGTCCCAGTTTTTATCCGGACTGATGCAGCCGATCATGCAGTTTGTCGGAAACCTCGGTTATGTCGGAGTGGCAATTTCCGGAGGACTTCTGGCAATCCGCGGAACCATCGGGGTTGGTGAAATTCAGGCATTTATTCAGTATGTCCGGAATTTTACTCAGCCGATCCAGCAGATTGCGCAGGTGGCAAATATGCTGCAGTCGATGGCTGCAGCCTCCGAGCGCGTATTTGAATTTCTGGACGAAGAGGAAGAAGAACTGACGGTTGAACATGCTGTGCATCTCGACCATGTGGATGGTTATGTGGATTTTTCCCATGTAAGTTTCGGATACAATCCGGATCAGATCATTATCAGGGATTTTTCCGCTCATGTAACACCTGGACAGAAAATTGCAATTGTCGGACCAACGGGAGCAGGAAAAACCACAATGGTCAAACTGCTTATGCGTTTCTATGATGTGACAGGCGGAGCCATTCAGGTGGATGGGCATGATATCCGCGACTTTAACCGTCAGGAGCTTCGGGATGCATTTGGTATGGTATTGCAGGATACCTGGCTGTTTAAGGGATCTATCATGGAAAACATCCGGTATGGCCGTTTAGATGCCACGGATGAGGAAGTGATTGAGGCGGCAAAAGCCGCACATGCCCACCATTTTATCCAGACACTTCCGGGTGGCTACCAGATGGAGTTAAACGAGGATGCAAGTAATGTTTCCCAGGGACAGAAACAGCTTCTTACAATTGCACGTGCTATCCTTGCGGATAACCCGATTCTGATTCTGGATGAGGCAACCTCTTCGGTAGATACCCGTACCGAAGTGCGGATTCAGAAGGCATTGGATAATCTGATGCGTGGACGGACCAGCTTTATCATTGCGCATCGACTCTCTACGATAAGAAATGCGGATCTGATTCTGGTGATGAAAGATGGCGATATCATAGAGCAGGGGACACACGAACAGCTTCTGGCACAAAAGGGATTTTATGCAGATCTGTATAATTCCCAGTTCGAAGAGAATGCATAAGACATTGAAATAAATTGGCAGTTGTGATATAGTTTAACTGTATTTATCGACAAATTTTGACAAAATCGGACAGTGCTTTCTGGTATGCTTATTTTTGACTGAATTTGACATTCTAGGAGGCCTACATGGGAAAACTAAATGTCGCAATTGCAGATGATAACGAGGTTATGCGTGACTTATTGGAAGAAATGGTAACCAGTGATGATGAACTGCACCTGATCGGGATGGCAAAGGATGGAGAAGAAGCCTGTCATCTGATCAGGGAAAAAGAACCGGATGTTGTATTATTGGATATTATTATGCCGAAACTGGACGGTCTGGCAGTCCTTGACAGGATCAGGGCAGATCATACACTAAAGAATCGGCCAACATTTCTGATGATCAGTGGGATCAGCAATGAAAAGATTACCGAAGACGCGTTTGAGCGGGGAGCGGATTATTACATTATGAAGCCGTTTGACCGGAATATTGTTTTGGACCGGATCAAGACACTCAACCGTCGAAAAAACAAAGTACGAAAAGAAATTGGCAGACCGGTTGAGATGGAAAAGAAACCGGAAAAGTACTCGATACAGACACTGGAAGAGGATGTCACAGAGATAATTCATGAGGTTGGTGTTCCGGCACATATCAAGGGATACCAGTATTTGCGGGAGGCAATCATCATGTCTGTGACGAATATGGACATGTTAAATTCTATTACGAAAATTTTATATCCGGGGATTGCAAAGAAATTTGATACGACACCAAGCCGTGTCGAGCGTGCCATCCGTCATGCAATTGAAGTAGCATGGAGCCGTGGCAAGATGGATACGCTGGATGATCTGTTCGGATATACGATCAGCAATGGAAAAGGAAAACCGACCAACTCGGAATTTATCGCTCTTATTACGGACAAAATACGATTACAGATGAAGAGTAAGTAAAGGAGTGTTATGTATGAAGAAGATTCTGTTTGTTTCATCAGAGGCAGTGCCATATGTGAAAACCGGAGGTCTTGCCGATGTTGTCGGATCACTTCCGAAATATTTTGACAAAAAAGAGTATGATGTGCGGGTAGTTATTCCGAAATACGCCTGCATGGATCGCTCATTTCTTCCAAATTTAAAATTTTTGTGCCATTTTTATGTAAATCTGAACTGGCGCAGGCAGTATGTTGGAATTTTCGAGTCGGAATATCATGGTGTTCACTTTTATTTTGTGGACAATGAATTTTATTTTGCAGGAGAATCTCCATACAACAATATCTATGAAGATGTGGAAAAGTTTGCATATTTTTCCAAGGCAGTACTTGCTAGTCTGCCGTATATTGATTTTGCCCCGGATATTATCCATTGCAATGACTGGCAGACAGGACTTATTCCGGTGTTTCTGCATACGGTATTTGGAGATGATAATTTTTATGCGGGAATCAAAACCGTGTTTACGATTCATAACCTGCAGTTTCAGGGACGCTGGCGAATTCAGGAGATTATGGATATTACAGGACTCCCGGCACACATTTTCAATGCATATGAACTGGAATCTTATGGCGAAGCAAACTACTTAAAGGGTGGCGTGGTATATGCGGATTATATTACTACCGTCAGCCCGACGTATGCAAATGAGATTACGACCGTAGAAGGGGGAGAGGGCTTAAGTGGCCTGATGACTGCCCGAAAGGATCGCCTTTATGGTATTTTAAACGGAATTGATTATGAAGAATATAATCCACAGACAGATCCTTATATTTCGGTAAATTATTCGAAAAAAGATGCAGTGAGTGGGAAAAAAGAAAACAAAGTTGCATTACAGAAAGAACTTGGGCTTCCAGTCAGGGAGGATGCTTTCCTGATCGGAATCGTATCGCGTATGACCAGCCAGAAAGGATTTGACCTGATTGGCTGCGTATTGGATGAACTTTTAACCGAAATGGATATACAGCTGGTGGTTCTTGGTTCCGGAGAGAGCCAGTATGAAAATATGTTCCACCATTATCAGAGTAAGTATCCGGACAAGGTAAGCGTACATATCGGATTTACCGAGGAGCGTTCGCACCATATATATGCGGCAAGTGATGTGCTGCTGATGCCTTCCATGTTTGAACCATGCGGGCTGGCACAGATGATTGCCATGCGTTACGGAACACTTCCGATCGTACGTGAAACCGGAGGACTCCGGGATACGGTAGAACCATACAATGAATATGAAAATACAGGATGTGGTTTTTCATTTGCGAATTTTAATGCACAGGAAATGGCAGATATTGTCCGGTATGCGTATCGTGTGGAGCATGAACAAAAGGCCGCATGGAAAGAACTGATCTATCGTGCGATGGATCGCAATTTTTCCTGGAATGTTTCGGCACATGCATATGAGAAGCTATATGATAAACTGGTAGAAATGTAATAGATGTTCCCCGCAGAATTTTTTCTGCGGGGATTTTGTGTCTGGAAATATAATCTATGAAGTGCAGACCGGCTGCGGCATGGTCAGCAGATGGCTGTGCCGGCAGTAATAGTAGGCATGGTCGGACAGAATTTCTTCATCCTGAAGCTGTGAGGCATTCACTTCTTTTACCATTGCGGTGTAATGGTCGAGATTCTGCCTGTCGTTTTCATCGGTGGCAAGAATCAGTACTTCGTGAATACTGCTTGGCAGAATGATCAGATCCTTTTCAAACAAATCGGACAGTTCTTTTAAGATGTCATCGTAGAGGAGAACGGTTGCACCGTTGGTCCGGTACGTATTGGTCAGAACATACAGTGGCGGGGCTGCTTCCGGGAGTGGAGTTTCCGCGACGAGCTGCATTTCTTTGAGAAGACTGCTCATCGGGGGAAGCTGTGGGGG
>ERZ773143.205-NODE-205-length-73080-cov-7.250805_pt1 | contig 73080 bp, 60 predicted proteins | sample MGYA00580852_ERZ773143 | MGnify/ENA primary metagenome ERZ773143 (study PRJEB29015, sample SAMEA2737853) | human gut metagenome | biome: human gut; feature: human-associated habitat; material: faeces | place: China | collected 2012 ... | reverse complement strand
TTCCAACTCCACCTTTTTGATTTGCTATTGCAATTATCTGACACTTTCCCATTCTTGCTCCTTTCCTCAAAAAAAGAGCTAACTCCTAAAAGCTAACTCTTGTCTTGAATATTTATTCCTCTGTTATTTCTTTATCATCTTGTAAATGAGTAGAAACATATATAAACTCCTCATCATCTGCTAATTTACCAAATAAATTGTTAAGCCCTGCAATAAAAGGTTTTATATCTTCTTGAACATTATAACTATATGAATAATTCAAATAGTATTCATTTAAATTATCATATAAAGGTACAATATTTACTAATCCTGGTCTTATCTTTTTTCTTAATATTACCCAATTAGGTATATCGTCTTTTATAATATTAACAATTTTATCTTCAGAAATTAACATTCTCATAATTCCATTCATTATATCTGAAAAGTCTTTTTCTTCATCACAAAATATTTTATTCATCATAGCACTCATTGACCTTACAAAATCTGATAAGTAATCATCTTTTATACAAGCAAAGCAATCATTTTCTATTTCATCTAAATACCCTATTGCTGTTAAACACTCATAATAATTTGATGCCATAATATAATAAAATTGTTCAAATTCTTTCTTTAAGTTTCTTGAGTTCATCTTCTTTATATAAATACCTGTCTCCTTTCTTATAATCTCTTTAATCTTTTCTGTTTCTTTTTTAATTTTTTCATTATTTTTTGGTTTGTTGTTTTCATTTTTTTTCATTTTCTTTTTACTCCTTCCTTTTTGAAGGCAAAATAAAAAATCTAATATTTCTATTAGATTTCTTATATATGTTAGATATTATTTCAATAACTATAATATTTTATTTTTTCTTTAAATCTTTTGAATAATATATTAAATCAGTACAAGTTAGTTCTCCATCTTTTATTTCTTCTTTATAATTATCTATAAAGAAGTTCTTAATTGTTTTCTCATATTTATCAAATCCCTGCTTAACATAGAAAGGAATATTATTCTCTGTTGTTCCTACTAACATTCTGTCATATTTCTGTTTATAATTACCACATAATGATTTTAAAAGTGTTTTTGCATAACCTTTATTTCTGTAGTTTTCTTTTGTAACTATGTTCTTTAACTCTAATGTTTTTCTATCAATGTGCAAAATAACTGCAATAGAAATTAGCTCATCTTCTTTTTTTAATGCATATACATCAGAATCGTTCAAATACTTATGTATCATGTCTTTTGAAGGATCTGCCTCTAAAAGTAAGTCTATATAATCTTCTTTATTTTCTATTTTTTTAACCTGCATTCTAGGTTCTTTTGGTATCTCGTAACCATTGGTATTACTGGTTTGTATAGGATTGCGGTTATAATATCTCATCTCCTCTGAAAACACACATCCACAATATTTTTGCATATAAAGTCCTAGCTCTCTTGCCTCTGTTTGTCCTTCTTTAAAACCTGACCTAAAATCTCTATACAAAAATGTTAATCCGTATTTTTCAGCCATTTCTTCACCAATCTTTTTTAATGCTTCATGATTTTGATATGGACTTATTAGTAAAGTAGTAGAAAAAGTATCATATCCATTTTCTTTTGCATATTTAGCAGTTTGTTCAAGACGAACTCTATAACAATATTTAACACATCTATTTTCTAAATCATCAACAACATTTTTGCAAAATTCTCTTAATCCATAATTTTCATCAAAAATAGCATTTATACCTATACTTTTTGTATATTCTTTTAAAGTGTCTCTTCTTGTTTTGTATTCTATATATGGATGGATATTAGGATTAAACCAATATACCACAGGTTCAATTCCTTCTTTTCTTAAACTTTTTATACAATATACACTACAAGGAGCACAACATGTATGTAATAATAATTTCATTATATTCCTCTTTTCTTTATTATTTTATTATATAATCCATATTAAAATATGTCAATTAATTTTGTGAAATGTCTTTATTTTTCATTTTAAAAGTGATATTATAAAAACAAGTTAGTAATTTAACTAACTATTTTTAGACTTAAGGAGATTTTATTATGATACCAAGAGAAAAAAATCCTGATTATATAAATTCTTTTTTAGACTATTCTATTACAATCTTAAACAAATCACCAAATTCTGTAAAAGAATATAATTATGATTTAACTAATTTTTTTAGATTCATTATGATTCGTTTTAATATGACAAATGAAGAAGATCCAGAAAAAATTGATATAACAAAATTTACAAAAGATGACTTAAGAAAAATAACCCTTGAAGATATACATTCATATATTTCACATTTAGCAATTGATAATAGAGCTAAAGCAACAACAAGAGCTAGAAAAATATCAACTTTAAGAATATTTTTTAAATATGCTACAGTTAAAGAAAAATTATTAGATGTTAACCCTGCTCAAAATCTTGAAACACCCAAACTTGAAAAAAGAATGCCAAAATATCTTTCATTAGAGCAAAGCCAAAAGCTATTAAAAGTTGCTGATAGCACAGACAATCGTAATTATAAAAGAGATTTCGCGATCACTACACTTTTCCTAAACTGTGGAATGAGATTATCAGAATTAGTCGGAATTAATATTCGTGATATTGATTTTGATGAAAATAAAATGACTGTTATAGGTAAAGGAAATAAAGAACGTGTAATTTACTTAAATAAATCTTGTATTAATGCAATTAATGACTATTTAGCTTCAAGACCTGCTCCATCTCTTATAAAACGTGATTCCAAAAATTCAGATAAAGCACTATTTCTTAGTGAACAAAAAAAGCGTATAAGTAATAGAACTGTTCAATTAATTATTACAAAAGAATTAGAAGCGGCTGGATTAGATACAAAAAAATTATCTGTTCACAAATTAAGACATACTGCAGCAACTCTAATGTATCAATATGGTAATGTTGATATTAGAGCTTTACAAGAATTGCTTGGACATGAGAGCATCGCAACTACTGAAATTTACACACACGTAAGTAATGAACAAGTTAGAGATGCAATTGAAAGAAACCCATTAAACCAATAATATTTGAAAGGAATTATTAATATGAATCCATTATTTAAAAATACTACAAAATATACTGAAAAAAGTTACCAACAATTTGTTAATTTTCATGGCACCAAGTTTAATTTCTCTTATAATTTTTCAACAATAGTTATGATTATTTTAATGATTTATTGTATTATATACAGTATATCTCAAAAAACATTTTTACTTACTTTACTTTTTATAGCTATGATTGTTCTTTATGTTTTTATAAGAATTTACATACCTGCAAAAAAATATGTTCAAACAAAAACAAAATATGAAAATAAATCTTCATATTTTACATTTAATTTTTATAAATTTTATTTTGAAATAGACAAAACAAGAGTTTATTATTTTAAATTGCATAAGGTATTTGAAACAAAAGATTATTTTTACTTATATCTTGATGAAGATACCGCTTTTCTTGTAAGCAAATCTGGTTTTAAAATAGGAACACCTAAAGATTTTTCCGAATTCATAAAGAAAAAATGTATGTTTAAATATAGTAAAGAAAAATAATCATATATTCGACAAAATATTCCTTCTATTCATATTATATATAAATAATATGAAAGGAGGATTTTTATTGTGCAATTAGAAGGAAAAAGAATCGGCTTCGTATTCACAGGCTCATTCTGTACATTTAGAAAAACCATTGAAGAATTAAAGAAAATTGTAAAAGCGAAAGCAAAAGTAATTCCAATTATGTCAGAACATAGTTATACAATGGATACAAAATTTGGAAATGCTATTCATTTTATAAATGAAATCGAAAATATTACAAATGAAAAAATTCTACATACAATTCAAGATGTAGAACCATTAGGTCCAAAAGATATGCTTGATATTTTAGTTGTTGCACCCGCAAGTGGAAATACAATGGCAAAACTTGCAAATGATATAATTGATGGTACTGCAACAATGGCCGTTAAATCTCACTTAAGACGTGAAAGACCAGTTGTTATAGGAATTTCTACTAATAATGGACTTTCTGGTGCTGGTGAAAATATTGGTAAATTATTAAATAGGAAACATTTCTATTTTGTTCCATTTAGGCAGGATAATCCTATTACAAAACCTCGTTCTCTTGTTTTTGATCCAACTTATTTATCAAAAACTATTGAATATGCTTTAGACAATGAACAAATTCAGCCTATTATTTTATAAGTAAAAAGAAGCGGTATTTAATACTGCTTCTTAAAACTATGTATTTTCATTCATCAACAAATATTTACCCTCATAAACTTGTTTTACACCATCTATCTTTTCAAAATCTTTAGGTTCTACAAATCTGCTTTTTTTATTAAATTTACAAATATGTGCCTTTTCTAATACATCTGCCACAAAGAAACTACAAACATATCTATTTTTGAAACGAACTGGGATTTTAAAAAATCTTAATACAATACCAATAAAATCATATTTATATAAATCAGAATGAATTTTCATATACTTAATTATTTTTTTCAAATTTCTATATTGTTTTTTGGTAACTTCTATTTCAAATATTCTACAAGTTGTTTCATTAAATTTATTAAAAAAATCACCATCTCTATTTTCAATAACAAATCCACTGTTTATTATTGAATTTAATTCTTTTCTACCAAAGCTATATATTTTATCACATTCTGGAGTTAATGATATTGCTATATGACTATATTTATAATGCGTAAAAAGTTTTATAAGTCTTGATGGCATTGTATGTGTGTGCATCTGTATAATATATATATTATTGCTTTTCATTTGTTTATTCACCTCTTATAATACTATTTATCTTGTTACTTTTTATTACATCTTTTTAATTGTAACACAATAGACTATAATTGTCACTACATCATTTACAAAATATTAAAAATTAATTCAACTCTGAATAAATCACCATCTAATTTCAAATTAAATACACCTTTTTGAATTTCTGTTAAATTCTGTGCTATTGATATTCCAAGTCCACTTCCTTCAGTCGTTCTTGATTTATCACCTCTAACAAATCTTTGCATTAATTCTTCTGCAGATATATTAAGTTTTTCTTTTGATATATTTTTCATTTCTATATATACTTCATTTGATTTTTTTATTATATCAATATATACTCTTGAATTTTCTAAAGCATATTTTGAAATATTACTAAATAAATTTTCTACAATTCTATACATATATCTACTATCTGCTAATATATATATTTCACTTTCTTTTGCTTCTAATAATATTTCTAATTTTTTCGCCTCAAACTTATCTTCAAATTCACCAATTGCTTGATTTAATAATTCTACAATATTAATCTTCTCTATTTGTAGTTTTACATTTCCTGTAGAAACTTTTGAAGCTTCAACTAAATCTTCAATTAATTTTTTTAATCTTTGTGATTTTGAATCTAATATTTCTATATATTCATTAGCTTTTTCGTTTCTTATATCTTCCTTTTTTAATAAATCAACATAATTAATTATTGATGTTAATGGTGTTTTTATATCATGTGATACATTTGTTATTAGCTCTGTTTTTAATCTCTCACTTTTTATTCTATCTTGTATTGCTCTCTCAAATCCATTTGATATATCATTTATATAATCAACTGATTGGTAAAATTCTGGTAAAAATTCTTTTCTTTCTAATGCATCATTATTATTTCCTTCATACATTTCTTTTAATTTTTCTTCTATCTTATCATAATCTGCAATTGCTTTTAATAATCTAAAAACAAATATTACTACTATTACTGTTTCCAATACGGCTGTAAAAACTAAATCTTCGTGGAATATTAGTAAAATTATAATTGCAAAAACAATAGCTATTACACAATCTAATATAAATTTCTTTGTTGTCTTATCAAAAAATTTAGATGTTCCTCTAAGTTCTTTAAAAAACTTTTCTAATTTTGAAAATATTTTTACTAACTGTTTAAATATTTTTCCTATTATTGTACTTTTCCAAAACGTTTTTGCTTTTAATCTTCTTACAAATGTATCAAATATTATTGCAATTACAATATATATTGAAAAATATGCTGTTACTATTAAAGAAACTTCTAAAGATATATCAGAAGGAGTTGTCCCACCAAAAGTCATAAGCATTATTATTGCAAAAATTGCTACACCTATTCCTAATATAATTTCTAATGGTATTTTATCAAAATCTGTTGTCGAAATACCTTCTACTCCTTTTTTATGTCCTATCGATATACTTAAATATAATAAAATTAAAATTGTCATCATTGTTGATATCGGAACTAATATATAAATAACTGTTTGGTACGGTTTTAAAATCTCAATAAATTCATTTGATAATGCTTGATTAGAATTTTCTGCAAATTTTGGAGTATATGATGTATAAACTTGAAAATCTTCTATATGTGCTGTTATATATTCTAAATCACTAGTAGTTGATTTTCCTACAATAACACCATCTTCAGATCCAGTTTCAAGTTGAAAAAATTCATCTGTTGGTCCAACTTCTACATTATTTCTTGTAAAATATTTATATGTAAATGATTCTTGATATTGTTTTGCTCTTTTCCTTAATATTGCTGAATTTGTTTCTACTTTTCCATTTACTATATTAAAAATTTTATTACCATCTACATTTGCTATATAATTTTTTATTGATTCTATTGTACTTACATCAGATGTTAATTCAACATTAGTAAGTGCTTTATTATTATATATTATCAAAAAATACATTCTTGGTGCATCATAATTAAATTCACCATTTGCCGAATAAAAAATATATGAATCTCCATCTTCAATATTTTTATATTCTGGATTTTTATATATCAATTTTCGTGCTATGTCTGATAATCTTGTCATATATAATGACATAAATGATTCTGATTCAAAATATTTTTCTTCATCATAATATGTGGCATCTTTTACTTGAATATAAAATATTGATATTATTAATATTCCAACAAAAATTGGTAACATTATATAACTAAATAATTTTAGTATTCTACTGTTTCTCATTTTATTTTTTCTCCTTATTAAAGGTTTTCTACTTTATATCCAACTCCCCATATTACTTTTAAATATTTAGGCTCTTTTGGATTTACTTCAATTTTTTCTCTTATATGTCTAATGTGTACTGCAATGATGTTTTCTGCTGCAAAACTTTCTTCTTCCCATATATTTGTATATATTTCGTCTATTGAATATACCTTTCCTTTGTTTTGTGTTAAAAATTTCAAAATATTATATTCTGTTGGTGTAAGTTTTACTTCTTTACCATCTACAACAACTTTTTTTAATTCATCATCAATTGTTAAATTTCCTGCTTTTATTAGTCCTGCTTTTTCTGATAAAACATTGTTTTTTGAACATCTTCTTATAATTGCATTTACTCTTGCAATTAATTCTTCTGGATTAAATGGTTTGGTTATATAATCATCTGCTCCTATATTTAATCCATTTATTTTATCTATATCTTCTGATTTTGCTGATAATAATATTACTGGTATATCTTTGTTTTTTCTTATCTCTTCTAGTGTTTCTATTCCATCTTTTTTTGGCATCATTATATCCATTATTATTAAATTAATTACATTATCATTTATTTGTTTTAAAGCTTCTTCTCCATCATAAGCTTTATAAATAAAATAATTTTCTTTTTCTAAATATATTTCTATTGCTTTTACTATTTCTTTATCATCGTCTACTACTAGTATGTTATACATAAAATTTTCTCCTTTATAACTTTTTCTTCATTATTATACCATGTTTTGAGCTATTTCGGAATATCTGTTTTATTAATTTTTTATTAAAAAGAAAACAACCATTAAATTATGGTTGCTCTCTATTCTTATATTTATTCCACATCATGTCTTGCTAAAATTCTAGCAGGCCTTTTTCTTAGAATTTTAAATAATGGTAATAATCCAACTAATATATTAACTCCAAATATAATCAAAACACTTAAACCTATTGTTTGAAAATTAACAATAAACAATCTTGAGGCTGATTGAATTTTAGTAATTGATGCCAATATATATGTCATGAGTGCAATTCCTGGTACACTTCCAAATACAGTGATAGCAATAATTTCACCTAAAAACATTCTATATATATCTGATTTTTTTACTCCAATTGCTCTAAATACTCCAATTTCTTTTATTCTTGATAAGAATGATGCTCTCATCATCAAATATATTTCAACTAGTGATATTGCAAGTATTATAGATGCAAGTATTATTGCACTTTTTACTGAATCTTTTTTATATTCTAGATAATTACTTTTATCTTTTTCATATCTATCAATAATATTCAATCTATACTCATCTTTAAATTTATTCATAACTTGTGATTTATCTTTTGCATATATTGTCATTGAATTTTGCTTATTAATTACATTATATTTTACTGTATTATTATTTACAAGATATGCCTGTAAATCTGCTTGACTATCATAATATCCAACAACTACAAGTTCTTCTCCATTTACTTGTGCTTTTATTGGTTTATTTAATTTCATAGTATCTTTATTAATTTGATTTACTATAACTTCATAATCATTTTCTGGTAATCTTCCTTTTGTTAATGTAATATCATCTAAAAACAAATTATAATCCATTACTTCACTATCTGTTGTTTCTTCTTTATAAACACTAGTAAACCAATCATTTACATTATTTGCACTTGTGGCATTTGCGATTATATTTACAAACATAGATTTATTAACAAATATAGACTCTGCTTCTGTGTCTGCAATTCCAACTATTTTAAAGTCTTTTAAGTTTTTGATAGTTAAACTTCTTCCTAGCAAATCTTCATCTGTTTTTATTCCTAAACTTCCTGCCATTCCCATATCTGATGTAACAGATTGTACTACTCTTTTATCTACTACAATTTCATACTCATTTTCTGGCATTCTACCTTTTATTAAATTATCTGCTGTTATTGTGTCTATACCTACTAAATATCCATTAACCATTGCAGGACGTGTTGCTGTCTGATAATAATCTTTATTATTTAATGTAAATATAACTCCTCCGCTTCCAGGCAATATGTAATCAATTCCAGACTCTTGCTCATATTTTAGAAAATCATCAACACTTATTGTAGTGTTTTCAACCTGTAAATAATTTCTATCTATTTGCATAAAATCTATATCTCTTACATCTAATGCACCATATATACTACATATTGCGTATACTACAAACATACTTGATGCAAAAAATCCTAATAATAATAATTTTTTTAGTATAGTATAATTTGAAATTCTTTTAAAACCTGTAATTATTGATTTCACTATTCCATAAATTGATTTATATTTTGCTTTATATTTTTTATCAGATATATTTTCCAAATTATATTTTTCTTCATCATAAATGCTTTTATCGATCTTTTTATAATGATCATCTACTAATTCTATTGATGAATTTTCATCAACAACTTCTACCTTGTTTTCTGATTGGATATAGATATTTCCATCTTTTATTGCTAATTTTATATTAATCTTATCTTGCTTGTTATCAGAATATATATTTACATTAATATCATCTTTATCGATATTATTAATATTTTCGAAATCTTTTAAATATAATTTGTTATCTAATCTATATTCTAATGATTCTTTTGGCTCATTTTCATAATCTTTAACAATTTTTCCATCTTGAAGTTCTATAATTCTTGAAGCATAAAAATTAGCTAAATCAACTTCATGTGTTACAAGAATTACTAATTTTTCTTTTGAAATTGCTTTTATTATATTCATTACTTGTAAAGAATTTTTACTATCTAAGTTACCAGTTGGTTCATCTGCAATTACTATACTTGGATTTTTTACAAGTGCTCTTGCAATTGCTACTCTTTGCTTTTCTCCACCTGATAACATTTTAGCAGGTCTATTTCTATATCTGTACATTTTTACTGCTTCAAGAACATAATTTACTCTTTTTTGTATTTCTTTCTTATTTTTTATTCCCATCATTTTTAATGATAGTGCAACATTATCATATACAGACATATTTTCTAACAATTTATAATCTTGAAATATATATCCCATATTTAGATTTCTTATTTTATCAACTGTATAAGTTCTTTTATGTGTTATTTTTTTACCATTTATGTATATTTTTCCACTATTAACTTTATCAAGTCCACCTATTGCATTTAATAATGTTGTTTTTCCACTTCCTGAACTCCCTAAAATTGCAACTAATCCATTATCACCTAATTCAAGAGATGTATTATTTATGATATGCATTTGATTTCTTTTTCTTCTATTAAAATATTTATTTACTTTTACTAATTTTATCATAATATTACACCTCCTCATTATATCTGTTCATTGCAGAATTTTTAAATATTTTCTTTGTAAATTTTCTTGCTATTAATTGTGTTACTACAAACAAAATTAAATACATTAAAATACATTCATTTAATGTTATATATTTTATTAGATTTGCAATAAATTCGATTTTTATAATATCTTGTTTTACCAGATATCCAAAGGTTAATACCATTAAATATGATAATGTTGAATTTATAAATAATTCAATATTTAATATTTTTCTTGTACTCTTAGATGTTGCTCCTAACATTCTTAAAGTTGTATAATATATATTTCTTGATTTTAGAATAATACTTATTATCAAATATGATATGAAAAATACCACTATTATTACAAATATTGTTATTACTACTTTAAATATTTTTACAATTTGACTTTCACTTTCATATTCCACTTTAAAGTCTGTAGCCTTTTTAGGTTTTAAACCCAAATTTTCCAATTCACTCATTGTTTGATCTATTATACTTGCATCTTTTACATATACACTTGATTGATATGATGGCTTATCATATAATGAGTTGTAATCATCAGGATTTATAATTATTGCATTTTGATAATAACTATAATCTGTATATCCTGTTAACTTCTTTAAATTTGACTTTGTAAATGTTTTTGCAATTGTTAAATCAATATTATCTTCATAATAAATATTGCTTACACTTATATTTATATTTTGATTTATTATTTTATTATTTTTAAACTGATATTTTAAATCATCATTTACAATTGCTGTACCTGGCTCAACATTTTCGCTTGTTTCAATATTATATTGTACATATTTATCATTTAATAATGTTTTCATATCACTATATTGATTATGCACATAAGATCTTACTACTTTTTTAACTTCATTTGATACATAAAAAGTTCTATCATATATAGTATTGTTTTCATTATATTGAATTCCAACTATTTTTACTGTTTTTATTGTATCTCCTTCTCTATATGATTTTTGTAACGAAAATTCACTATTTAATGTTTCATCTAACATTTGTGTTATAGTATAGTCATCTTTATTTGCTTTTAAGATAATTTCGTCATCATTTTCTGGCATTCTTCCTATATCTAGATTTCCTTTGAAATTATTTATATCTTTTATATATCCATAAGTATTTAGCGTATCATTTCTTAATATAAATTCTGTATCTAATGAAATATCATCTTCTACTATATAGTCTATATTTGATAATTGTTTTATTTTACTATAATCATCTTCTGTAAATGGTTCTCTATTTTGTTTATTTATTAATATTCTCTCTTTTGAAATATCTCTTAAATTTGCACTATATCCACTACTTTCTTCTGTTGAATGTTCTACTAATTTAAATGCTGAATATTCAGCTAAAAATGCAACACTCATAAATGTAAATACTATAAATAATAATATAAATTTTGAGAATATATTAAATGTATTTCTAATTCCTAATCTATATTGATTTGGAATTGTTATATTTTTCCCACTTGCTTGTGTTATTTTTGAATCTTCGTTTATATTTTTTATTTCAGTGTTTTGTATCATTCTTCCATCATGCATTTTTATTATTCTTGTTGCATATTTTTCAACTTGTTCTATATTATGTGTTACAATAACTACTAATTTGTCTTTTGCTACATTTTTTAATAATTCTATAATTTCATATGCTGACTTTGTATCTAAATTTCCAGTTGGCTCATCTGCAACAATTATTGGTGTATCTTTTACAATTGCTCTTGCTATTGCAACTCTTTGCTTTTGCCCCCCTGATAGTTTTGATACTTTCGTATTTTTAAATTTTGTAAGTCCTACTTTATCAATTATATCAAGTACTTTTTTCTTAATTTGTCTTCTTTTATATCCATTCAATAATAATACTAGTTCTACATTTTGGTATACTGTATAACTATTAATTAAATTGAAACTTTGAAAAATATTTGCTATATATTTTTTTCTATATTCTTCAAAGTCTTTTTCAGTATAGTGGCTTGTTTCTTTGCCATTTATATACATTTCTCCTTCTTCATAACTGTCAATTCCTGATATTACATTTAAAAGTGTACTTTTTCCACTTCCAGATTCTCCTGTTATTACTACAAATTCACCTATGTTTAATTCTAAATTTACTTTTGATATTCCTGTTGCTACAATTCCATTTGTGTAATAAATTTTTGATACATTTTCTAATTTTAACATATGTATTTCCCCTTTTTATTTTTTTGGTAAGAGAACAAATAAGAAAAATATGGCAAGTTTTTCTTACCATATTGATTATATAATTTTATAAATTTGTAGTCAATGAATATTTTATTTATTATTTATTAATTTTCTTCAAATACAACCAAAAACAGAGTCCTTTTTACAGGACCCTGCTTTTAAACCTTTAATCAAAGGATTTTATCACTGAACCTTGAACTAATTGAAATCAATCTTCTTTTACACTAGCCTAATACTCCTCCATTTCCTTCTTATAGAAGTCACTGTTATAGTATTCATTCCAACAATTCGAAGTAAATGTTCCAATTTCAACATATTCTTCATCTGTTAACGGCATCTTGGTGTAGCCTTCCCATTTATAGCCTTCATACCACTTTCCATCAACTTTGGCAAAAATGCTATAGGACTCATCATAAGGCAAATGAAAAGAACCAACAATAATATTTTCGATGTCATCAACTTGTGTCCATTCTTTGACATAGCTGATAATTTTACTTTCCATGTCCTTATTGGTCATGATATGGCTTTCACACCATTCTACTGTACCAATTTGAACCTCAGAGCCATGTTGAAGCTCCTCATCTGTTCTCAGCACGACGTATTCAAAGTTATTTTCTTTCTTTTTGCACTCCTCCTTTAGCCGTTCATAGAGTTCCTCAGTCAAACTATCACCTGCACTAACAGTAATGTAATAACTATAGCATTTATCATTGGTTGCATAAAATCCTCTAAGTTCATATGATGTATCTTCATATTTACCATTAAAAAAATATTCAGCAACTACAACATCTGCATTTGCATTATCATTTATGAATTGCTTAAGACATTGCCTTATTTCTTCATTACTTCCTAACTCCTCTTCTGAAAATGTATAAGTTACCAAATTTTGATCTTCATAGTCCCCCAAGCTATATCCAGAAGAGCCAATTTCAACTATGACATTACACTCCTGGCTGTGAACAATATCCTCCTTCTTGCCACATGCTACAAGCATGCTAGTCATCATCATCAAAGCAATAGCAATGAAAACAGATGCCAAACGCTTGTAGAAATTGTTAACGGTCACAATGTTAGTACTAAACATGTCGCACACTCCTATTCTTGGTTCGTTGTTTTTTTTCACCTGTAATTAGGTGAGCATTCATATATAAGGTTTTACCTCATACCACATATTATAGCATATCAAGTATAATTATGTCAATTTTGCATTTCTTATGTTTACTCAAATTTTTTTCCAACTTCTATAGTATTTCCTCTTAGAAAATCCCCAATATTCATTTTTTTTGCATTTTCAGCCTGAATTTCAAGAACTTTAATTATACCATCTTTAGCTTTTATATATAATCCATCCTTACTATCTGATTTTATAATTGTGCCATTATCTTGACTTTCATATTCTGGTTGACTTAGTAATATTTCAACTTTCCAGAACTTGAATTTTTTTCCATCTAAAAATGAATATGTTCCCATTATAGGATTTAATCCTCTAACTAGATTTTTTATTTCTAATGCAGATTTATTTTGCCAATCGATTTTTGACATTTCTTTATCAAGCATTGGTGCAAGAGTAAAATTATCACCTTGTGGTATTCTTGGCGCTGTTCCATTTTCAATTTGTTTTAATGTCTCAACTAATAAATTTGCTCCTATTTTTGAAAGTCTGTTCCATAACTCTCCTGTAGTTTCATCTTTACCAATTTTCACTTTTTCCGTTAATATCATATCACCTGTATCCATTCCAATATCCATGTACATTGTAGTAACACCTGTTTCTTTATCTCCATTTAGTACTGACCATTGAATTGGTGCTGCTCCTCTATATTTAGGAAGAAGTGATGCATGAACATTTACACAACCATATTGAGGTATATCTAATATTTCTTTTGGCAATATTTTTCCATATGCAACAACACATATTATATCAGGATTTAAAGATTTTATTTCATTTATAAATTCTTCATTTTTCTTTACTTTTTCTGGCTGAAATACTGGTAAATTCTTTTCAATAGCAAACTCTTTAACAGGTGTTGCAATCATTTTCATTCCTCTTCCTTTTGGCTTGTCTACATTTGTAACAACTGCTAAAATGTCATGTCCAGCATTATATATTGCTTCTAATGAATCTCTTGCAAAGTCTGGAGTTCCCATAAAAACTATTTTCATTTTTATCACATTCCTTCCTATTATTTTGATATTTCTTTTGCTAATTCAGCATAATTTTCAATTGTCAAATTTTCAGCTCTAACATTTTCATTTAGACCTAGTTTATTCAAAATCTTTATTCCTTCTTGTTTACTAATAAAAACTTGTGTATTTGTTAAAGCATTTAATAATGTTTTTCTTCTTTGCATAAAAGCACTTTTTATTATCATAAACATTACCTTTGGATTTTCTACTTTAACAACAGGTTCTTTTCTTATTTTCATTTTTATAACTTCTGATGTCACTTCTGGCTCAGGTATAAATGAACTATTAGGAACTTCCATAATTTTTTCTGAATCACAATAATAATATATTGTATATGTTATTGCACCTGTATTTTTTCCACTTGGAACTTCTATTAACCTATCTGCAACTTCTTTTTGAATCATTACTGTTATACTTTCTATATCTAGTTTTTCTTCTAATAATTTCATTATAATTGGAGTTGTAATATAATATGGCAAATTAGCTACTATCTTTACATTTTTGATCTTTTCATTTTCTTTATTTTCTTTAATTATTTTATTAAGATCAACTTTTAAGACATCATCATTTATAATTTCAAAATTAGAATATTCTTCAAATCTATCTTCTAATATTTCTATCATTTTTTTATCTAATTCTATACATAATACTTTTCCTGCTTTTTCTAATAAATACTTTGTTAATGTTCCAAGTCCTGGTCCTATTTCTATTGCCATATCGTCTTGAGAAATTTCACTACTATTAACAATATTTTCAACAACTTCATTATTTATCAAAAAGTTTTGCCCTAAATCTTTATTAGCTCTAATACCATACTTTTTCATTATATTTCTTGTTTCTTCAACTAAATTTGACATTATAAAAAAATCCTCCTTAAAGATATAGAAAGGCTAAAAATTAAACTTTTCAGCCTTATGATTCTACATTTGAAACTACACATGTTCCATTTGCATATTTTAATGTTATATTTTGTTTTAATGTTATAAAATTGTTCATATTTTGTTTTTCAATTTCATATGTTGTTTCATTACCTTTTATGCTTTTTTCTGTTATCTGATTAATCATATAATCACTTTGTTTTCCTGTTACATCTTTCATATATAAGACACCATTATAATTTATAAATTCACTAAATTCACTTTTCAATACATCTGTTGTCATATATTTTGTCATTGCATCTTCAAAATCAGAATATTTAATTCCTGTAAATGTATATTCTGAATATTCCTCTGGCAATTGTTCTTCTGGTTCTTCGACAGTTTTTGAAAGATTTAAACTACTCAATAGATATTTTGTTCCTCCTGTCTTTAAATTAACATATTTATCATAATTATAAATTGTTTTCTGAGCTAAATCTTCTGGAATTCTTTCCGCAAATTTTATTGTCATAACAGTTCTCATTGCTTCATTATAATATTGTTCATATAAACTTTTTTCTCCTGTAATTTCAATTGCATACATATATCCATCTTTCATTATTGCTAGAATTTTTGCTTTTTGCTCTTTGTTTTCAGCATCAAACTGTCTCCACTGAACATCATCAATTAATTGTATTTTTGTATATTCTATATTTGAATATACAGAATGTTCTAACATTTGTGTTTTTAATTCATCATTTGTCATACTACTTTTTTCAAGATAAACATTTATTCTAATATCATCTGTAGTTCCATCTTCATTTTGTTTTATAGGTCCTTGTATATAAAATATTATTGAACCATTTTGTTTTTCTACAACTTTCCATGAATCTGATAATTTTCCTATATTTAAACTTATTACATTATTTGAATATATTTTTTCTTCTGTTTGTTCTTCTGTTATATTTTCAGTCGAATTAATATTTTCATTTTGATTATTTTCAGCTTTTGTTTTTTCTTTAGAAAAGTTTTTAAAAGCAAATATAATGCAACATATTCCAATAATGATTAAAAGTAAAGTTCCAAAATTTATTTCAAATGCTTTTTTCTTCTTTCCCATTTTACTTTTCCCTTCTACATTTTATCTGGCATTTGTATTCCTAATAAATTTGCACCAGTTTTTAATACTTTACCAGTTGCATATGTTAAAAATACTCTTGTATTTTGTATATCTTTATTATCTGTAATAATTTTATTTTCATTATAAAAATTACTATATGCTTTTGCAACATCTATCAAATATCTTGATAATATTGATGGTTCATTCTTTTCTGTTACTTGTATTAAAATGTTTTCAAAATTATATATTAATTTTAATATCTTACTTGAATATTCATCTAACAAATATTTTGCATTAACATCTTCAATTTTTGGAACTCCTCCTGCTTTTTCAATAACACTTTTTGTTCTTACATAAGTATATTGAATATATGGTCCTGTTTCTCCTTGGAAGTTTAATACTTTGTCCCAATTAAATATTTCATCTTTTACTCTACTATTTGCTAAGTCATTAAACACAACTGCACCAATTCCTACTTTTTTTGCTATATCGTCCTTATTTTCTAAATCAGGATTTTTTTCTTCTATAACTTTCTTTGCTCTTTCTATTGCTTCATTTAATAAATCTTCAAGTTTTACTACATTTCCTTCTCTTGTTGACATTTTTCCTGTTTCAAGTAATACCATTCCATAAGATACATGTTCTAATCCTTTGATATATTTTTCATCAAGTCCTAATAATTTAGCTACTTCAAATATTTGTCTGAAATGTAAAACTTGTTCATATGATGTTACATATAATGCTTTATCATAATCATATGTACGTGCTCTATAAAGTATTGCTGCTAAGTCTCTTGTTGCATATGTTGATGAACCATTTGATTTTTCAATTAGACATGGCGCCATTCCGTAATCTTCTAAATCAATTATTCTGGCTCCTTGTGATTCTACTAATTTTCCACTTTTCTCTAATAAGTCGATAACCTCACCCATTTTATCTGTATAAAATGATTCTCCATTCCAAGAATCAAATTTTGTTCCAAGTATATCATAAACTTTTTGGAATTCTCTTAAACTTAAATCTTTAAATTTAGTCCATAATTCAACACACTCAGGATCTCCATCTTCTAATTTTTTAAAATTATCTCTACATGCTTCTAAAACACTTTCATCTTCTTTGCATAAATTTGAAATTCTAACATATATTTCTGTTAATTTTTCGATAGGGTTTTCATCAAGATTATATTCTGTTCCCCATCTTTTATATCCTTCTATTAGTTTTCCAAATTGTGTTCCATAATCTCCTAAATGGTTTATTCCTGTAACATTATATCCTAAATATTTATAAATATTATATAATGCTGCACCTATAACAGTTGTTCTTAAATGTCCTATATGAAATGTTTTTGCGATATTAGGTGATGAATAATCTATTACTATGTTTTTACCATTTCCAATTTTTGATTTTCCATATTCTTCATTTTCATCAACTTCTTGAAGAATCTCTTTGGCAAGTGTTTCCTTATTTACAAAAAAGTTAAGATATCCTCCAACAACTTCTATCTTTTCTACATATTTTTCTGATATGTTTACATTTGCTTTTATATCATCTGCAATTACATTTGGTGATTTTCTTAGTGTTTTTGCAAGTTTGAAACAAGGAAATGCATAATCTCCATTTCCTTGTTCTTTTGGAACTTCTATAAATCCTTTAATTTCGTTAACTTCTATATTTGTTATTTGTGCAATTGATTCTGCTATTATTTGTTTAAAATCTATCATAATTCTTAATATTCCTTTCAATATTGCATTTATTTTTTAAGAACTTCTGTCCCATCTTTCATATCTTTTACTATATATCCTTTTTCTGCTATTAGATCTCTTAATCTATCTGATTCACTCCAATTTTTGTCACTTCTAGCTTGTTTTCTTTCTTCTACTAAATCTAAAATTTCTTGTGGTATTTTTGTTTCTTGTACTTCATCAATTTTTATTCCTAGTACTGTATCAAACTTTTTAAGTAATTGTGCTATTTTAGGTGATTTTTCAGGATATTTAACTGCTTCCCATACAACACTTAATGCAAGTGGCATATTCATATCATCATTTATTGCTTGATGAAATCTATTTTCCATATCTGCAATTATTTCATCAGATATATCTGAATTTCCATTTAAGTGTTTTTGATATCCTTCTCTTAAACGAATAAGAGATGTATTTGCTGATTCAATTCCTTCCCATGTAAAGTTTAATTTTCCTCTATAATGACATGAATAATTAAACAATCTATATGCAAGTGGACTATATCCTCTAGCAATTATATCATCTATTAAATATGTGTTTCCAAGACTCTTTGACATTTTTCCACCATTTATTAATAGATATTCTCCATGTATCCAATAATGTGCTGGATTTTTGCCACAAGCTCCTTTATTTTGTGCAATTTCGTTTTCATGGTGTGTTGGTACTAAATCAATTCCACCTGTATGTATATCAAATTCCTCTCCAAGATATTTTGTGCTCATTGCTGAACATTCAATATGCCATCCTGGATAACTTGGTCCCCATGGACTATCCCATTTCATTAAATGATTTGCTGGTGCTTTTATCCATAATGCAAAATCATATGGATTTCTTTTTTCTGGATCTATATCAACTCTTGCTCCTGCTTTTTGGTCATTTAAGTTTATTCCTGATAAAATACCATATTTGTCTAATTTTGAAACATCAAAATATATAGCTGTAGAAGTTTCATATGCATACCCATTTTTCATTATTTTTTGAACCATTTCCAACATTTCTTTTATATGATCTGTTGCTTTACATACAACTTCAGGAGTTTCAATATTTAATCTTTCTAAATCTCTAAAAAATAATTTTGTATAATGTTCTGCTATTTCTAAAGGACTTTTATGTTCTTCTCTAGCAGATTTTAACATTTTGTCTTCTCCTTCGTCTCCATCTGATACTAAATGTCCTACATCTGTAATATTCATTACATGTTTTAATTCATATCCATTATATTTTAAAACTCTTCTTAATGTATCATTTAATAAGTTTGTTCTCATATTTCCTATTGTTGCATCTTTATATACTGTTGGTCCACAAGAATATATTTTAACTTTTCCTTCTTCAATTGGTTTAAATAAATCTTTTTGTTTTGTTAATGTGTTGTAAAAATAAATATCCATATATGCCTTCCTTTCTATTCTATTTTATGCTTTTTGCCCCACATATTGTGAGGCAAAAATTCTTATTATTCTTCAGTATTTGTATCTTCTTCTGGTAGATCTGGAGTTGGTGTAGTTTCACCTTCAGATGGTTTAGTACTTTCAGTTGGCTTAGTACTCTCTGTTGGTTTTGTACTTGATGTATCATCAGCTGGCTTTGTACTTTCTGTTGGTTTTGTACTCTCAGATGGTTTAGTGCCTTCTGTTGGCTTTGTACTCTCTGTTGGCTTTTCCTCTGGTGCTTTGTGAATATTACAATATTCAGTTGGTGCAGAGTTTTCACTCTCCCTTCCTTCTAATGTATTCCATAAATCTAATCTTTCTTTTTCTATTACATAACCAGTCTCTCTAACTTTTCTTGAATACTCTGGACAATATTGATTTGCTAATAATCCAGACTCTGTACAAATTGTATATGTTCCTTGATGTGCATCACAAGTTTCTGGAAGTTTTCCTTCTACAAATATTTCTGAATATGTATCTGTACATTTGTCTGAAGCTAACATTCCACTTGTTCTACATACTCGTGCAGAAACAATTCCATCTGGTTGTTTAAATGTTGATTTTTCTAAGCCATTATGTATTTCTTTCATTATATTAGCAAATATTAATCCTGATGATTGTTTACTTGATTTTTTAACTGTTTGTGGTTCATCAAAAGCATATATTACTGCACAAGAATAATAGTTTGTGAATCCACACATCCATCTCTCTTTATCCCCATTTGTTGTTCCTGTTTTTGCTGCTAAGTCCATACCACTAATTCTTGTATATGTAGCAGTACCAGCAGAATCGTTAACTACTGATTTCATTAAATCTTTTACTATATATGCTGTTTGTACTGAACATACTCTTTCTGTTGTTTGACTTGGCTCTAATACTGTATTACCATTGGAGTCTACTGCTTTTGTATAAAATGTTGGTTTTATATATACACCATCATTTGAAATCATTGCATATGCTGCTGCCATCTCTAATGGACTAATACCATATGTAAATCCTCCTATTGCAACAGATGCTAAATTATTATCTTTTTGATCGTCTAATGTTGACACTCCCATTTTCTTTAAATATTCAATACCTTTTGCAGGTGTTAGTTCTGCTTGTATTTTTATAAATGGTATATTTTGAGATGTTGTCAATGCTGATCTTACTGTTCTTTTTCCTGTATATCTATTATAGTTTTTTGGAGTCCATGTTCCACCAAATGTTGTTCTTGTATCTAAATATATTGTTGCTGGTGTTATTATTCCTTCTTCAATTCCAGGTAATACATCTGATAATGGCTTTATTGATGAGCCAGTTTGTCTTGGACTATTTATTCTATTTAATCCTCTTGCTGTTGTTTTTTCTCCTAATTGTCCAACTGCTCCAACAACATATCCTGTTTCTGGATCAATTACGACTGCTGCAGCTTCTGCTGTTACATCATTTCCACTAGTATCTTTTCCACTCAATATATATCTAGATTCTGACATTTCATCTTCCATTATTTTTTGAATATCTACATCTTGTGTAGAATATATCTTTAATCCACTTGTATTTAAATATGTTTCTGCTGCTGTTTTAGAAATATTTTTTTCTGCTGCAATTTGCTCTATCAATTGTGAAATTAATGCATCTGTATGTGATGAATAAACATTTCCTTTTACTCCATTTTCAAAATTAAATCCTGCTTCAACCTCAGCAACTGCTGAATCATATTCTTCTTGATTTATATCTCCACATTTTTTCATTTGTCCTAATACTGTTTTTGTTCTCTTTTTAATTTTTTCAGTATTATCTTTTCCTGAATATGGATTATACGCATTTGGTGAATTATTTATTCCTGCTAAAAATGCACATTGTGCAATACTTAAATTTGATGCATCTGTATTAAAATAATATTCTGCTCCTGTTTGAACTCCATAGTTTCTTCCTCCAACAAGTATCAAATTTAAATATAATTCTAATATTTGATTTTTACTTAATTCATTCTCTACTTGATATGCTTTAGCCCATTCTTTTACTTTTCTTAATATTCCGTTGATTCCACTACTTTCCTTATCTTGTGTTATATTTTTAACCAATTGTTGTGTTATTGTACTTCCTCCACCTGTTGTTGATTTTCCAAAATGTGTTACAAATGAAAGAATTGCTGCTGTTGTTCTTTTTAAATCTACTCCATGGTGTTGATAAAATCTTTCATCTTCAATTGCTATATATGCTTTAGGTAAATATGGTGACATTTCATCTAATGTAATTATTTTTCTACTTTCTTTTCCATTTAGTTCTGCTAATACGTTTTCATTTGAATCTACTATTACTGTATTTTCTATCATTGTCAATTTTGATAAATCAATTTTCAAATCGTCCCCAAAAAATCCATATACAAGTCCTATTATAACTCCAGCTCCAACAACAACTAATAATATTATTAATACCAATAATATTTTTAATGCTATCGCTAATTTGGGATGTTTATACTTAAATTTCATTTTAGTATCTTTTTTTATTAAATTATTATTTGCATTTTTGGTATTTGTTTTTTGACTTTTCATATTTTTTTTATTTGAATTACTATGTTGTTTATTTTTTTTCTTTTTTTCTTTCATTAAAATATCCTTCCTTTCGCAAGAATCAGCACTTTTGAATATATTAAAATCGCAAATACATTATATTATATTTTTCAAAAAAAGAAAAGCTTTTTAAGAAATTCTTTATAATTTTTAAAAGCTTTTACACACAAAAAAAGCAATCCCCACATTAGCCGTAAGTTGATTGAATTTTTAAGGACCTGTCTTCGACAGGTGGGTTCCTTCTTGAATACTCATGGGCTTCTTACTACTCGAAATGTAATTTTACAAATGCTAAAGTGTAAGCTTGCACGCCATATTCAAAGATTTAAGGTCCCTCTTTAAACTTGTAGGTTCTAAAAATTCTGTCTACACGCACTACGCAGGGTTTTTGCTTTGTTCTAATTATTTATTTGTTATACATATTTTAGCATATAATTTTTTCTATTGCAACACTTTTTTTGTTCAAATTTCTTAAATTTTATATGCTAATTTTATTATATCTCTTTTTTTCAAATTTATACTCACTTATAATGATTTTTTCTTTGTTTTTTATACTGGAATTTTTTTCATTAAATATATTATAATTTTACTCTTTTTCAATGATTTTTATTGCACATTTTATTCCATCAATAGCAGCTGTCATAATGCCTCCAGCATATCCTGCACCTTCTCCACATGGATATAGTCCTTGAATATTAATTGAATTCATTGTTTCTTTATCTCTCGTTATTTGTACTGGTGATGAACTTCTTGTTTCTACTCCAGTCATTATTGCATCATGTTCAGAAAATCCATGTAATTTTTTGTCTAATTCTGTTAATCCTTCTTTTAATGTATTTGAAACAAATTCTGGCAATATTTCATTCAGGTTGGCAAATGTTACTCCAGGCATATATGTTGGCTTTATTTTTCCTAAATTTGTTGTTGTTTTATTTTCGAGAAAATCTTCAACTCTTTGTATTGGTGCATTGTAGTTTTTTCCGCCTAATTCAAATGCTTTTTTCTCTAATTCTTCTTGAAAATACATTCCATCTAATGGCGATTCTTTATAAAAATCTTCAACAGATATATTTACAAGTAATGCACTATTTGCATTTTCTCCATCTCTTGCAAAATTACTCATTCCATTTGTTACAATTGAACTTTCTTCTGAATTTGAGGCCATTACTTTTCCACCAGGGCACATGCAAAATGTATAGCAAGTTCTTCCATTTGAGGCATGATATACTAATTTATAATCTGCAGACCCTAATCTCAATTTTGTTTCATTTCCATATTGAGCCAAATTTATATCTTTTTGTAAATGTTCTATTCTAACCCCAACAGCAAAGTTTTTTGGCGCAATTTTTACTCCTAGTTCATTCAATTTTTTAAATGTGTCTCTTGCACTATGTCCAATTGCTAATATAACACTATCTGTTTCTATTTTTCTTCTTGGAGTTATTACAGATTTTATCTGATTTTTTTCTATTTCAAAATCTATAACTTCTTCTTCGAAAAAGATTTCCCCCCCTTGTTGTAATATATATTCTCTAATATTTTTTACAATCTTTACCAAATTATCTGTTCCTAAATGTGGTTTTGCAACATACATTATTTCTTTTGGCGCACCAAATTTTACAAATTCTTCGAGTACTTTTCTTGAATATATACTTGAATTTCCAGTATTTAATTTTCCGTCTGAAAATGTTCCTGCTCCACCTTCTCCAAATTGAATATTAGATTTAGGGTTAAATTTTCTATTATTTATAAATTCCTCGACATCTTTTACTCTATCTTCTACTCTTTTTCCTCTTTCAATTAGAATTGGCTTTATTCCATTTTCAACAAAGATTAATGTAGAAAATAAACCTGCTGGTCCAGCTCCTATTATTACTGGTTGAATTTTACTTGTCCTTTTTACTTTTATTTTTGGCATTTTATATTCTTCGATTTTTTCAAATCTTTTTTCTTTATTATTATCTTTTAGTTCAATATCTATCGTATAATTATAGAAAATATCTTCTTTTTTTCTGGCATCTATTGATTTTTTATAAATATACCATTTTTTCACATCTTCTTTTTGTAATCTATTTTTTTGTAATGCTTTTTCTAATACTTTTTCTTCTAATAAATCTTCTCTTATTTTTATATCTTTTATTCTTATCATTATTTTTCTCCATTTTATACTTAATTATTTTACACTACTTAACCTCAAATGTCTATATTTTACCCAAAATATTTTTTGTCACTCTTGCAAGTTATGTAAATTAGTGTTATACTCTATATATGATGTCTTTGACATTTGTCGATTTTTTTCTGTCACAAATTTACAATTGGAGGAAAACAACATGATGATTAAAAAAGAAAATTTGGAAAAATTTATGGAAAATCTTGAATCTGCTCAGTGGATGGGACTTGAATTAAGTTGCTGTAAATTAATCGCAGAAGCTCTTTCCTATCCAAAAGCCATTCCTAATGAATACTGGTATAGTATTGACTATAACCAGTTTGACAATCTGTTTTATCTTACATTAAAACTTCCACAAAAAAAGTTTACTAAAAAAGAAATGCGACAAATACAAGATGAAATTGCAAAACGAATTATGGAAGAATTAGCTAATCCGTCATACATCAGAATTTATCCTAATATCACTACTGCTGCTGCTTTCAACTACTTTTCACTTTTTCATGCCTTAGCACTTTTAAATATTCCTGAATGGAAAATTGATATTCCTACACCAGAACAAAATTTTGAATATAATCTAGCCTATGGTTTGTTCAAATTAGATGATCGCTCTAAGGAATTTGAGAAATACGGATATTATATTTGCAACCAGCACGATTGGGCAATGAAGCATCTCAAGGAAGAATTGACAGAAAAAAAATAAACCGTTGTAACGATATTTACAAAGAGCAAACTTGGAATCCATGTTCTAAGTTTGCTCTTTGTCTTTATATATAAAATTTTTAATGCAAATTGACTTTTATGTAAATTTATGGTATTATTTTATCTGTTAAGGTAAAGCACCTTGATTTTGTAAGTTTTTACTTACAAATGTAATCACTCAATTGAGTTATGTAATGGAGGGAAAAATATGGCTCGGAATTTATTGATTATCTTACCTGTGATTGTTTTTGTAGCAATCACTTGGAGCATTTGCTTTTTAATGGATAACAAATTAGTACTTTTCTTCTTTGAAAAAGGACATTACGTTTTCTCTACTGGTACTGGTCTGAGAGGACTTGTTATCATAAAAGCAAGTGTTGGAAAAGACACTTCTTGTAAAATTACACTTACAAACACTTACACAAAATTAATTAAACATCATTGGGTTATCAATGATAAATGCAAAAGAATTTTTATCACCTACATTCCTTCTCAATATTTAGAAGTTGATGTAGATGGAAATTCTGCAAACGATTTTGTTGTAGAATGTTTGAGTTTTAACAAGAAATAATTTCAAAATCATATTCATTCCATAAAAAACGCAATCAATTAAGATTGCGTTTTTTCTATTATTCAAATTTCTTTATATTCAACATTCTTAAAGCATTAATTATTGCAATAACAGAAACTCCTACATCTGCAAAAACAGCTTCCCACATCGTAGAGGCTCCAAATGCAGTTAATACAAGAACTGCTATTTTTACAAATATTGCAAAAATAATATTTTCATGAACAATTCTCATTGTCTTTTTTGACAAGTTAATTGCTTTACTTATTTTTGAAGTTTCATCTGTCATTATAACAATATCTGCTGCTTCTATTGCCGCATCAGATCCAAGTCCACCCATTGCAACACCAATATCTGAAATTGTTAAAACAGGTGCATCATTTATTCCGTCACCAACAAATACAAGCTTTCCTTTTTCACTCTTTTGTTTTAATAATTCTTCTACTTTTTCAACTTTTCCATCTGGTAATAATTCAGTATAAACCTTATCCATATTTAACTTTTTAGCAACATATTCTCCAACTTCTTTTTTGTCACCTGTAAGCATTACTGTTTCTTTAATATTCATTGCTTTTAATTCTCTAATTGTTTTTGAAGAATCTTGTTTTATTTTATCTGCAATTAATACATATCCTACATATTTTTTATCAATTGCAACATATAATATCGTTCCTACTTCATCACATTTTTTAAAGTCTATTTTTTCTTCTAACATTAACTTTTCATTTCCAACTAAAATATCTTTTTCATCAATTTTAGCCCAGATTCCTTTTCCACTTAATTCTTGTGGATTTTTTATGATTTTTTCGTCAATTTCTTTGTTATATGCTTTCTTTACTGATTTAGCAATTGGATGGTTTGAATAATTTTCTGCATGTGCAACAATTCTTAATAACTCATCTTTTTCAATTCCTTCTGCATAAATATCTTGAACTTCGAAAATTCCTTCTGTTAATGTTCCTGTTTTATCAAATACTACTGTTTCTGTGTTTGCTAATGCTTCTAAATAGTTACTTCCTTTTATTAATATTCCCATTTTAGATGCTCCACCAATTCCACCAAAGAAACTTAATGGTATTGATATTACTAATGCACATGGACATGATACAACCAAAAATGACAATGCTCTATATAGCCATACTGAAAATGTACTAAAATCTTTTAATATTATTGGTGGTATAAATGCTAAAAGTACAGCTATTATAACTACTGTTGGAGTATAATATTTTGCAAATTTTGTAATAAAGTTTTCAGATTTTGATTTTTTACTACTTGCATTTTCTACTAAATCCAAAATCCTACTTACTGTTGATTCTCCAAATTCTTTAGTTACCCTTATCTTTAATAAACCATCTTTATTGATACAACCACTTAGCACTTCATCTTCTGTTTTTACAACTCTTGGAACAGATTCTCCTGTCAATGCCATTGTATCTAAGCTTGATCTACCTTCAACAACAACACCATCTAATGGTATTTTTTCTCCTGTTTTTACAATAATTATATCTCCAATTTTCACTTCATCAGGATCAACTTTTTCAATTTTTCCATCTTTTTCAATATTTGCATAATCTGGTCTTATATCCATTAAACTTGCAATTGATTTTCTAGATTTATCAACAGCATAACTTTGAAATAATTCACCAACTTGATAAAACAACATAACTGCAACAGCTTCTGGAAATTCGCCTATTGCAAATGCGCCTATTGTCGCAACAGCCATTAAAAAGTTTTCATCAAAAACTTTTCCTCTAAATATATTTCTTACAGCTTTTTTTAATATTTCAAATCCTACAACTAAATAACTTATAATAAACAATCCATTATTTATCCATTCATTTGAAAATGTAATTACTAATGCTAATACAAATAATATTGCTGATATTATTATTTTAATTCCTCTTTTTTTCATTTATCTTTTTCCTTTCTTGAAACAAAACCAAAATTGAGAAAGAATTAAATTTCCTCTATAGTACAATCAGGTTCTTCTTTTTTCACAACCTTTTTTAAATTTTTTAATACTTCATCTTTTCTATCATCTTCAATTTCCATTACCAATTTTTCTGTCATAAAACTCAAAGATGCCTCTGTTACACCATCTATTTTTTGTATAGCTCTTTCTAATTCTGCTGCACAATTTGCACAATCAATTCCTTTTATTTTAAATTTCACTTTCATAATAATTACCTACCCTTCTTTTTATATTTATTTCAAAAATTGTACACCCGGATTGGAAAATAGTTGAATTTTGGCGAGCCCTGAGGCTGTTAAAGCTTTGCTTGCTACAGCCTCAGTATGTGTAACTGAAAATTTTATTTAAAAGGCAAGGGCGCATACGTAGTGTATGTAACCGCGTTTTAAATGAAATTTAACACAGCCAAAATTATAAATATTTTCCAATCCTATATTTTATGTTCAATATGCTCTATAGCAACTTCAAACACTTCTTTTACATGTTCATCATCAAGTGTATAAAAAACTTCTTTCCCTACTTTTCTACACTTTACAATTCCACTTCTTCTTAATGTTCCTAATTGATGTGAAATTGACGACTTACTCATACCAAGTACATTTGCTATGTCACACACACACAGCTCATTTTTATCCAAAGCATCTAATATTTTAACTCTTGTTGTATCTCCTAATATGCTAAAAAAATCTGCCATTTTATTTAATATATCTTCATCTACCATTTGTTTTTGTGTTGATTCAACTAAATCTTGATGAATTACATTACAATCACAAGCAAATTCATTCCTTGCCATACATATCTCCTTTCCTTACTCTTTTGTAAGCAAAATAATTGAGTAATCATTCAACTTTTACTATATTATAGTTGAATAATTACTCAATTGTCAATAATTTTTATGAATTTTTTTAAGATATTTTTTATACACTTCCATGATAATTATTAAAGGTATTGAAAATACTACTAATCCACCAGCAAACTCTAATGGTATTGTTTTTAAACGTAATATATTTGATAATATATCACTTCTCACGACTATTATTTGTATTAAACATGTTATCAATATCGAAAATATCAAGAATTTATTATTTTGTCCTGATATTTTAAATGCTGAAATTCTTTCACTTCTACAATTAAAGATATGAATATTTTCCATTAAGACCATCAATGTTAGTAAATAACTTCTAATAACTTCTATTTCAAGATGTTTTATATTATATAAATAAATATAAAGTGCAAATTCTATTATCCCCATTACTGTTGCTGATATGATAATTTCATTTATCATTAATTTATCAAATATTTTTTCATTATTTGCAGGTCTATTCATTACATCTTCAACATCTTTTTCAAATGCTAAAGCATTACTTTGAATTCCATTACTTATTAAATTTAACCATAATAATTGTATTGCGACTAATGGTATTGGAAAATTAAATATCATCGCTAATACAAATAATATTATTTCAGATAATCCTGTCGATAAGAGCAAATATATTACTTTTCTTATATTATTATATGCTCTTCTTCCTTCTTCTACACCATTTACAATTGATGAAAAATTATCATCTGTTATTATCATATTCCCTGTTTCTTTTGCAATATCTGTTCCACTTCCTATTGCAACACCTATATTAGCTGATTTTAGAGCTGGTGTATCATTTACCCCATCACCTGTTACAGCAACCATTTTTCCTTCTTCTTTTAATTTTTTAACTATTTCTAATTTCTCCATAGGTGTTGCTCTAGAATATACTTTTGTTATACCTATTCTTTTGGCTATTGCTTCTGCTGTATTTTTTTGGTCTCCAGTAATCATAATTGTTTCAATTCCTGCTTTTTTACAACTTTCTACTGCTTCTGTTACTCCTTCTCTAATCGGATCTACAAATCCTATCAATCCCAGAAATATCATATCTTTAAGATCTTTTTCTTCTAGCTCTTTTGTTTCAAAATTTCTCTTATGAATTTTACTTTGAGCTATTGCTATAACTCTATATCCTTCTTCTGCTAATTGAATATTTTGATTAAGAATTTTATCTTTATTTATCTTTTCTTTCTCATTAATATATTTGCAAAATTCTAAAACTTTTTCTGGAGCCCCTTTTATAGTTACTACATATTCATTATTTTCTTCAAATACTACTGCTGAATATTTTAATTGTGATTCATAATGTATCATACTTTTTATATCAAATTGTTGTTTTATTGGAATTTTCATTCCTAATGCTAAAAATGCTGTATCTATTGCATCACCTGAATGTTTCCATTGTTTTCCATCATATTCAAGCCTTGCTTCATTGTTTACATATCCCATTTTCACTATTTCTTTTATTTGTGTTTTATCTTTCTCATCACATCTTATTTCACCTATATCATTGTATCCAATTCCTTTTATTGATGCTACACTATCATTCGGAAGAACTATTTTCTTTGCAGTTTGTTCATTTGCAGTTAATGTTCCTGTTTTATCTGTTGCTATAACATTACAACTTCCTAAGCTTTCAACTGCATTTAGCTTTTTTACTATTACATGTCTTTTTGCCATTTTATTTGAAGATACTGATAATACTATTGTCATAGCAATTGTTAATCCCTCTGGTATTGCAGAAACTGTTAATGCTATTACTGTTGATAATATTTCAGATAATTTATATCCTTTAAAAAACAAAAATATTGATACAATTATTGCAAAAATTAAAAATGCAAAACTTATTTGTTTTGAAAATTTTTCTATTTTTATTACTAATGGTGTTTTTGAATCTTCTGAAAGTAATACATTTTCAGCAACTTTTCCAAATTCTGTATATTGACCTGTTGCTATTACAACACCTATTCCTCTTCCTTTTGTAACTATACTTCCTGCAAATGCAATATTATCTCTTTCTGCTAATTCTGTTTCTTTAGGCAATGTTATATCTAATTTATTTTTTGGTTTTGATTCACCTGTTAAAACAGATTCATCTATACTTAAATTTTTTACATCTATTAATCTCAAATCAGCAGGTACTTTATTTCCAGATTCTAATTCTATAATATCTCCAACAACTATATTTTCTGAATCGATTTCTTCTATTTTTCCATCTCTTAATACTTTAGTTCTAATTTTTATCATATTTTGAAGCTTTTCAGCACTTTTTTCTGAACTCCATTCCTGATATGTTCCTATAATTGTATTTATTCCTATTACAACAAATATAAATATTGCATCTGCTTTACTTTGTGTTATTATTGAAAATATTGCTGAAAAAAATAGTATAAATATTATTGGATTTTTCAGTTGTTCAATAATTATGTTCCAAATAGTATTTCTCTTACCTGTTGGAATTCTATTTAATCCTTCTTCTTTTAATCTTTTGTTCGCTTCTGAATTTGTTATGCCTTTAGAACTTGTTTCTAATTGTTTTAATATCTCTTCTTTTCCTTTATACCACATAAAAAAATCTCCTTTGAATTATTATGCACTCAAAAGAGACCTTTTATTAATTTTTTTCATACTCATTATATATGAGTTATTAAGATTTCTAAGCAATCAAACATATAAAAATTCAAAAACATGCTTATATTAATACATCATGTATTTGTTTTAATATATTGTCATCTACAATTTCTTTAAAAATAATAGAAATTTTTGTTCTTGTTATTTCTATATTAAAGATTTCTAATTTATTTTCATTTGCAATTTCTAAAACTTTTTGCAATATATCATCATTTGAACTTATTCCATATCCTATAACTGAAATTTTTGATATTTCTTTTTTTACAATGCTTTTTACTCCAGAACTTTCAAGATTATGTGTTATTTCTGTTCCTTTTTTATCATTAAATGTTGATTCTGTAATTATTGGTACATCAAATTTTTCTCCTATTTCTACACATCTATCATGAAGTACTTTTGCTCCTTCACTTGATAATGAATACATTTCTTCATAAGATATTTTCGTTAGTTTATCTGCATTAGGTATTTTTCTTGGATCTGCTGTATATATACCATCAACATCTGAATATATGTAGCATCTTGATGCATTTAATTCTGCTGATAATGCTACTGCTGTTGTATCAGATCCTCCTCTTCCTAATGTTGTTATATTATTATTTTCATCTATCCCTTGAAATCCTGTAATTATTACTATATTTTCTTTTAATTCTTTTTTTATTCTTTCAGTATCAATTTTTATAATTGATGCATTTTGATAATTATTGTTTGTATATATTTGTGCTTGATATCCATTTAAAGATATTGATTTGTGCCCAATTAAATTTAATAATATTGCTAATTTAGATGCACTTACTTGTTCCCCTGTACTTAGCAACATATCTAATTCTCTTTTATTTATATTTTGAGATTTAGTTATTTCTTCTAATTCTTTTGCTTGTTTTAATAAATTATCTGTTGTTTTTCCTTGTGCTGATACTACAACAACTACTTTATGTTTCATCGCTTTTTCTATTATTTTATTTGCTACCATCATTAATCTTTCATTATTTGCAAGTGAACTTCCTCCAAATTTTAAGACTACTGTATCCATATATAATCTTCCTTAAATAGTAAAAAATAATAGTTATATTTAATTATAAACATAACTATTATATTATATTAATTTTATGGCTACTTGTTACTATTTATATATTTTAAATAACTTTCTATAAAACCATCTAAATTTCCATCCATAACTGTTTGAACATTTCCAACTTCATAATTTGTTCTATGATCTTTTACAAGTGTATATGGACAAAATACATATGAACGGATTTGACTTCCCCATGCAATATCTTTTTGTTCACCTTTTAAATCATTTATTGTTTCTTTTTGTTCTTTTTCTTTTAAATCAAATAATTTTGATTTTAACATTTTCATTGCTGTTTCTCTATTTTGAATTTGTGAACGTTCTGATTGACAAGCAACAACAATATTTGTTGGTATATGTGTAATTCTTACAGCAGATGATGTTTTATTAATATGTTGTCCACCAGCTCCTGATGCTCTATAAGTATCTACTCTTAAATCATCTGGATTTATATCTATTTCAATATCTTCTGTAATTTCAGGTAAAACTTCTAATGATACAAACGAAGTATGTCTTCTTCCACCAGCATCAAAAGGTGAAATTCTTACTAATCTATGTACTCCCATTTCACCTTTCATATATCCATAAGCATTTTCTCCAATTATTTCAAATGTAACACTTTTTATACCAGCTTCATCACCTTCAAGATAATCTAATTCTTTTACTTCATATCCTTTTTTAGTAGCCCATCTCGTATACATTCTATAAAGCATTTCTGCCCAATCTTGTGATTCTGTACCGCCTGCCCCCGGATGCAATGTTAATATTGCATTATTTCTGTCATATTTTCCAGATAATAATGTTTCTAATTGAATTTTCTCTACATCATATTCTAGTTTTTTCGTAGATTTTAAAATATCTTTTGCAACTTCTTCATCAACCTCTAAATTTGCAAGTTCTGTTAATTCTATTAAATTACTTGCTTCATTTTGTGCTAATTCAAATTCATCAATCTTATGTTTTAATTCCTTTATTTTTGCTAATACTTTACTACTTATTGATGTATCTTGTTGCCAAAAGCTTTCTTGTTGTGTTTGCTCTTCTAATTTCTTTAGTTCTTCTTTCTTTGATTCGATGTCAAAGAGACTCACCTAAACTTTCTACTTTGTTTTTTAATTGTTGTAATTTATTTAAGTTTTCTTCTAATTCTATCAATCTATTCAACTCCCTATATATTATAATCTGTTATAGATAATTTTGGAAATTCAAAATCTTGCCCACCTGAAGTAAATTTTGTTGATATAAAATGATTTTTATTCATTGTACTACTTCCCTTTAAAAAATATCTATATCTAATTGTATTTGTTAATTTTCCTCCACCAACTATAATTGGGTCATCCCATGTTGTATCTATAGCATACCATTTTTCATCTATATTTACATAGTTCCATGCATGATTTTCTGTTTTCCCATCACTATTTGTTGCTGTTCCTGTTATTATTACATTTTCTAATCCTGCTTCATTTAGTAAATATTGTGAAGCTTTTGCATATCCTTCACATACACATGTTTTTGATACTAAAGCACCATATATATTATATATATTTTTTTCTACAAATGTTTGATCATATTCTATTGTATCAACTAAATAATCATGTATATATCTCATTTTTTCAATATCATTTTTCCCTGCAATCTGATTTAATATTTGATTTTTTACAGCTATTACTTGGCTTTCACATTGGTCTATTTGTTCTTTTGATGTAAATCCGTCTAATAAATATGTTGGATCTTTAGCACTATTTATATATACATTATATTTTGTTGAAAATATTTTTTGAATTGTTTCTATATTTATATACATTTTTGTAACATCAATATAAAATACATCTGGATTGTCATAAGTAAATGCTTCAATAGCCGTTTGATATTCTTCTTGTAATTTATCACTTCCATTTTCTTGTGATAATATATCATAAAAAGCATTTCCAAATTGAATTGTATATGTTCCTGTTTTTAAATTTTCTTTATTTTCATATAATTTTTCATATATAATTTTTCCATTCTCTCCTAATTGACTGTATAAGTATTTATTTTGATATTCATTCTTGTTTAAAACTTGTGTTCCAACTGTGCTGCCATTTATTTTGGTATCTGTTGTTGCCTTTGTATTATTAATTCTGTTATCAGATTCTTGATTTTCAATTTTTGGATATATTAATTGTAAATTTCCAAAATCCACATCACCATTTCCTGCAAATTCATTATACATTACATACCCAAATAACATTATTATTCCAGCTAACGCTATTACTATTAATAATAATAAAAATTTAATAAATCCATTTTCTTTTTTCATTTAAACATTCCTTTCAATTTCTTTTGTATATTTCTATTATATATTATAAAATATATTTTTTCAATTGTTTATTTCAGTTAATTAGAATATTTTTTCAAAATATTGTTAATATTAAAAATATGAATATTAAGAATTTTATAAATAATTTATTTGAACAAAATTATAATTTTTCAATTATAAATAATAATAATGAAAAAGTAAAACCAATAAATAATAATCATACCTCAATTTATCTAGAAATAAATAAAAATCTTGAGTTTATAAAAAGTAAATATAATACTTTAATTAATAGTGATATTGTAATTAGAGAATTTGAAACACTAGCTCAAAATCAATTATATAAAAGTTTTATAATTTATATTGATGGTTTAGTCAATTCTATTTCAATAAATGATTTTGTTTTAGAACCATTAATGTTTCCAAAAAGAGTTCAAAATCCTAATCCTGCCAATCTATTAAATTATATTGATAATAGATTATTGCCTCAAAATAGTGTTAATAAAGTTGAAGATTTTGAAGCTGTATGCTCTGGAATTAATATGGGAAATTGCTTACTTTTTATTGATACTTTAAATATTGCTTTTGATATAGATGTAAAAAAATATAATTCTCGTGGTGTTGATAAACCTGAAAATGAAGTAATTATAAAAGGACCTCAAGAAAGTTTTATTGAAAACATAAGAACAAATACCTCTCTTTTAAGAAAAATTGTAAATAACGAAAATTTAGTAATTGAGAATATACCTGTTGGAAATATTAGCAAAACCAAATGTGGTGTTTGTTACATGAAAAATATTGCAAATTCAGATTTAGTTGGTGAAGTAAAATTCAGACTTAGCAATTTATCTATTGATTCTTTACTTTCTACTGGTCAATTGGAACAATTGTTGGATGAAGAAGAAACCTTTGGTGTTCCTCAACTCATTTCAACAGAAAGACCCGATAAGTGTTGTAAATATTTGTTTCAAGGTAGAGTAATAATTTTAGTTAATGGAAATCCATATGCATTAATTGCCCCTGCAACCATTGAAGATTTCTTATTTTCTCCTGAAGATACAAATTTAAAGCCAATGTTTGCTAATTTTCTAAGAGCTATTCGTTTAATAGCTGGTATTATTACTTTATTATTACCTGGTCTTTATATTGCTGTAACTAGTTTTCATCAAGAAATTTTGCCTACAGAACTGCTTTTTTCAATATTATCAGCTAGAGAAAATGTTCCTTTTCCTATGATTTTTGAGCTTTTACTTATGGAATTTTCTTTTGAACTTATAAGAGAAGCTGGTTTAAGAGTTCCCACTCCTATTGGTTCTACTATTGGAATTGTTGGAGCTTTAATTTTGGGTGATGCAGCTGTTAATGCTGGTATTGTTAGCCCTATTCTTATAATTGTTGTTGCTATTACAGGTATTTCTTCTTTTGCTATTCCTGATTTTTCTTTTGGATTTCATTTGAGAGTCTTTAGATTTATATTTATTGCTCTTGGATTTACTGCTGGATTTCTTGGAATTGGAATAGGATTGTTTATATATTTGACATTATTATGTAGTTTAAAATCTTTTGGTGTTCCATATACATCTCCTATTACTCCAAGTTCTTCTGATAATAATGGATATTTCATTCCTCCTGTTTGGAAACAAGAGTTTAGAGATAGCTTTTTGTCTCCAAAACGTAAAAAGTCTCAAGCAAAAATTAGTATGAAATGGAAATATTAAAAAAGAATTTCTAAATAGATTTTTTTCTATTTTAGAAATTCTTTTTATATATCAGGAAATTTCAAAAAACTTCCTAAATTTGTTCTTTTAATAATTCTCAGCTTTTATTTCAAAAAATGCTTTTGGATGATTACATACAGGGCAAACTTCTGGAGCTGATGTTCCAACTACAATATGTCCGCAATTTCTGCATTTCCAAATCTTAACTTCTCCTGCTTCAAATACTTTTCCTTCTTTTACATTTTCTAATAATTTTAAGTATCTTTCTTCATGTTCTTTTTCTATTTTTCCAACTTCTTCAAATAAATATGCTATTCTTGCGAATCCTTCTTCTTTAGCTGTTTTAGCAAATTCCGCATACATATCTGTCCATTCATAGTTTTCTCCTGCCGCAGCTGCTTTTAAATTTTCTTCTGTTGATCCAATGGCTCCACCATTTAATAATTTAAACCATAATTTTGCATGTTCTTTTTCATTATCAGCTGTTTCTTGGAATATAGCAGCTATTTGCTCATATCCATCTTTTTTTGCTTGACTTGCAAAAAATGTATATTTATTTCTTGCTTGTGATTCTCCTGCAAATGCAGTCATCAAGTTTTGTTCTGTTTTTGATCCTTTTAATTCCATAATTTTACCTCCTAAATTTCTAATATTATTATGTACTTTTATTTAAATATTAAGCATTCTTACATAATAAATATTACTTTATATATAATATATCTTTTACTCTAAAAAATCAAGCTTTGTAATTAAAATTCAACAATTTATTCAAAATCTTATCAATATTAGGAAATACAATATTTTTCATTCCATGATTATACAAATTTAATACTTTATTAGCTTTATATATTATTTCTGTTTCAAGTTGTTTAGAAACTTTAATAGGTACTTTATTTTTCATATATTGACTTTCTATATAATCTAAAGTTACCGGAAACATATTTTGAATTAAAAATGCACTATATGTATTTGCAACATCTCCAAAAACAATAGTATCAATAGAGGGATTTTTTCCGAGCTTTATTTGTTTTTGAATTTTGCTATCATATATTCGTTTATATTTATCTATTTTCGTACTAACTGGAATAAACCAAATAATATTATCATATTTTTTACTCTTAATACAATAATAACATGGTCTTTTATTTCCATTTTCTTTATTTTTCATTAATTCTGAATCATCTATAATATCAAAAAATGAATCTTTTATAAAATAAAAATATCCAACATCTATTTGCATCTTTAATCCTCCTAATACCATTAAGGGCTTACCATTTTTGGTAAGCCCCCAATAAATTTATTCACTCTTTAATTTGTTAGTCGCTCAAAGAGGCGGCGACAAACACATTTATTCACTCTCTCATTTATAACTCGCCAAAGAGGCGGCGACAAACACATTTATAAAAAGCTATGCTGTCATTAATATTATATTCATAATACCACGAAATATGTTATTTTGTCAATATTTTTTTATTTTACTTCAATAAATAACTTTTTCTTAATTCATTGCTTTGGTATTAGTTTGAAAAAATACTCTTTTATCATCTTTATTAAATCTTTCAACTCTGTAGATTTATTAGAATTAGTATAAATTCCAAACTCAATCTCTCCCAATTCCAGAGTTGTTTTAACTTCAACCAAATTAAATTTCTTATAATCATTTTCATCTACATATTCTCTTGTTATTAATCCTAATGCCTTTCCTGAACTTGTAAGTTCCAAAATTGTATTATAACTACTATTTTTCAAATTTAGCTTTTTCCCAAAAGATAACATTTCTAATCTTTTTAATGCTTGTGAATATGTTCTTGGTGTATATATAATTTGACTTTCTATATCATCAAGTGTTAATTCCTTATTTGCGAAATTCGAATTTTTACTTGCAATTATCACATCATGCAAATAACCTAATTTTGTATATTCAATACCATTTAATACTTCATTACTATCTTTTTTAGAAAAAACTATATCTAATTCTTTATTCTGTAATTTTCTCATCATTTCACAAGTTTCTTCACATATTAAATTCAAATTAACATTAGGATATTTTAGATAATATTTGTTAAGAACATTACCAAAAATACAACTTCCAATATGATTATGAGTACCTATATTAATGACTTTCTCTTTACAAACTTGTCTATCTATTACATTTAATTCTTCTATTGGATTTCTTATCTTCTCATATAACTTTTTTCCTTCTAGAGTTAGCTCTACTCCTTTACTTTTTCTTTCTAATAATTTCATTGACAATTGTTCTTCTAAATTTTTTATTTGTTTTGTAATTGCTGGTTGAGAAACATTTAACTTTTCACTTGCCTTAGTTATATTTCTTTCTTTAGCAACTTCTACAAAAATTCTATATAATTCAAAATCTATCATTTATATCACTCCATACTTTTTATAACATAAAAGCATGAAATATTCAATATATCTCATGCTTTTATGCTAAAATCAATTAAGCAAATTCAATAAACTTTTAAAAGCTTTTTCTATTTGCTCATTATCTTTTCCATTTAAATCATAATGGATAGAATCATTTTTACACCCAGATAAGTGTAATACCAAATTTGATGATAAAAATAAACTAAATACTCCTTCTTGACATTCTCCTTTTTTATATAATAAACAATTTTTTCTACAAAACTCCGAATATCTCGCTCCTCTTGTTGAGTCTTTTACTTGAACCCAATTATTGCCTCTAAAGTAGCAACTCATAGGAATACCATGTTTTTTTCCTATTAATGATGTTGTCCATTCTGCTTGAGAATGTGTTGATATTTGGCATAAGAAATCATAAAAATTACTCATTGGCACAAAAAGTTCTTGCCATAAATCATAAGCTTCTTTTCCAGTAACTTCATTAGAATAACCTAAATATTCAGAAAATCTGTTTAAGTCTAATAATTTTACATTTACATCTAATTCATCTATTGATTTTTGTACAAGTTCTCTTACCTCACATTCATTCAGTTTTGTTACAACAATATTATATCTAACTGAAATCCCATTTTTTCTCAAAGCTCTTGTTATTTCTATAACATTTTGAGAAAGGTATTTAGGAAAATGGACACCACATATATATTCTGAAAGATTATCAACACTAAAAACAATATCTATATATTCTTTGTATTTTGTTAGCACATCTATATATTCTAAAATTCTAAATCCATTTGTATTAATTCTTACTTTTGTATCTTTGAATTTCATAATATATTCAATAAGCTCACAAAAATAACTTACACTTGTTGTCTCTCCTCCTGTAATTCTAAAATTTACTATTCCATTTGCATAAGCATTGGCAATAATCTTTTTTACATCATCAAAAGAAATAGTTTCTTTTTCTTTTGATATGCTTTCTCCACCTTTCTTACAATAAAAACATTGATAATTACAATAAGTTGTGATTGCAATTGCCAAATAAGTATTTACCCGTTTTTTCATCTAATTTGCCTCCTAATATTATTAGTATCTGTTATATAAATACTACATATTATTTTAGCATACTATTTATATTATTTGAAATACATAAATGTCAGTTTGTAATAACTAAATAGAATATCATTCACATTAAAACAACTTTTGCTGATTTCCATCAATTGTATCAAAGTTCATATTCTTCAAAGAATCCTCTGTTCTAAACTCTTGTTCAACAACAACTGTTTTCTTATTACCATCTTTAAACTCATGTTTTAATACATAATTTACCTCAAACATTGATATAATCTCTTTACTTATATTATGACCTGGTGCAATTAATTGAACATTATTTTCTTTTAATATTTCAAACATAACTTTCCATAAAAATACTGCACTTGTTGCACCAAAAGGATTATCAACAATTATAACTTTTTTACATTTGCTTGAACCATCTTTTCTTGTAAGCATACTAATATAAGAAATTATACAAACAGCAAACATAAAGTAAATTGCATTAACTTGCCCGTCTGAGCCTAAATCTTCTTCCCATCTCTTATATGTTGAATGTTCTTGCACATCTTCAATTTTATATAATTTTACATAAGCTTTATCTATATTTATAATTTGTCCCACTAACATTTTTGAAGAAAGTTTTTCATTTAAAACTTCTTTAGTCATTTCTTCTGGCTTTTCTTCCATGTCTTGTACAATTTTATAAATATATTCTTTCATTCTTCTTATTTTTTCATCTTTTTCATATTCAAATAATTCAAGTTTTATTATATTTATATCTTTTCCGCCAAATTTAATTTTAGATAATCCTGGCAATTTTTCCAAATCTCTTACTATTGTTTCTGCTTTTTCAAAACATTTTGTAATAAAGTTTTCTTGATATTTTTCAAGTTTTTCAATTGCCTCATCAATATGTCTAATTCTCTCATCAATTAACTCTATAATAGTTAATATTCCTTGATTATTATTTTCCGCTTCACTTAATAAACATACAGGATTCTTTATTCCTTCAATTGAATCTAGTACATCTTGTTTTATATAATAATTTTCTACACATTCTTTAATATGTCTTATATAATCATCAAAACTCTCTTTTTGCTTTGATAATTCTTTATCTAGACTCATACTTTCTTGTTTGATTTTATTATATGTATATAATTCTGCTTCTAATATATTTTCAATATCAATTTCTGTTTGCTCTATTTTTTTATCTGTTATGAAATTTTCTAAACCTATACATTCTTTCTTAAACTCTTCAACTTCATTTTCAACATCTTGGATTTTATTAGTAATATTTCTTATATTTGTTTTATTAGATATGATTTTATTTTTATTTTCATTCATATATGTTTTGATTATTTCATTATTTGAAATTTTATCTTCAATTTCATATTCAAATCCTGATTTTTGTAATTGACCAATTGATAATTTTATTTGTCCTATTATTTCACTTTCTGCTTTATCTTTTTCTGTTAGCCTGCCTTTTAATGATTTAATATTTTTTTCTAAAATATCAATATTTGTCTTATATGATTTCAAATCACTCTCATTAATTCTTTCAAATATTTGATTTTTTTCTTCAAAATCATGTACATAATATCCATTTTCTTCAATTCTATTTTGACAATTATTCATATTTTGATTACACATATTTAATATTTTTACTAATTGATTATATGTTGATTCAGATGTACTAAATTTTTCTGTTAATGCTTTATATGTTGTTTCTATTTCTTCAAAGCTTTCCTCAATAATCTCTGTTTCTTCAAATTCTGTAAGTTCTGATAATTTTATCAAATATCTATTTTTTTGATTTTCTAAATTATTTATTTGTTTTTCTAGTCCTCTTATTTCATCTTCAATTTCTTGAACTATTTCAATTTTTTCTTCTAAACTTTCTTTTAATATTTGTTCATTTGATTTTTCTTTGCTGATTTGATCTTGAAGTTTTTGTAATTCATTATTTATATTTTTTAATTCATTTAAAACTTCAATTTCTTCTAAAATGCTTTTCTGGTCTTTTTCTAATAAAGTATTTTCTTTAGAAAGTTCTTCTTTTTTCTCATTATTATTTTGAATATTATTACTTAAGTCTTTTTGCTCTTTTTCTAATTTTTCTATTTGAGATTTTGTACTATCTACATTTTCATATAAAGAATCTATTATGTTTTTGCTTGAATATGTTTGTTCAAATATTTTAACTTCATTCAAATATTCTTGCTCTCTGTCAATTCTTGATTTTACATCTAATATTTTAGAATTTAATCCTTCAATATTTTTCTCTAATTTTGCCTTATATTCTTCAAGTTTTTCTGGATTTGAATTTTGCAATACGTCAACAGAAATAGGAAATATGTAATCTTTGCTTTTTATTACCGCTTCTTGTCTTAACATTTCAATATTTGCAATTGGTACTAAATTTTGTAATTCTGTTTCTATTTGTTTTACTTTTAATTTTTCAAAACTATTATTATCAACAAATACTGAATACATTATTAATGGATTATTTTTTATTATTTCATTACGTTTTTCTTCATCATATTCTGCTAACTTTTCAAATCCTGCAATTACATAATTACATTTATTTTCAAGCTTTTCTTTCAAATGTAATATATCTTCATTTGGAATTATTGTATTATATTTATTAATTAGTTCAAGTTTTCTTGATTTTATTTGTTTTTCTATTTGATATGAATTTCTTTGCTTTTCTCTTTCCTCTATACTTGCCTCTATTGTTTGTTTTATATTAACAAAATCTACATCAAATAGTTTGGCTAGTTTTTCTATACTATTTTTCGCTTTTTCATATTCTTGAACATCTGATTCAGCATCATTAAATACTTTATTTTGAAGTATTTGATTTGCTCTATTTTGAGCAAGTTCTTGATTTATTTTTATATTTTCATTATCTAATCTTTCTATTTCTGCATTATTTTTTTCTACTTTTTCTTTACACTCATTTTGTAATTTTTCTTCTTTTTCTATTCCTTCATCAATATTTAAAATTAAATCAAGTTTTCCTTTTTCTGTAAACTCATTCGTAATTATATTCTTGCTTTCATTTTCTTCATCAATTTGTTTTTGATAATTTTCTATATTTAAAGAACTTTTTGTAAAATTTGTTCTTGCAAAATTTTCTTGATCTTTGGCAATCTTTCTAGCACTAGTTTTTTCATCTTTTTCTTTTGATTTATCAGAATATTGTTTACTAATCTTCTCTATTAATTCTTGTAATTTTAATTTATAATTATATCCATAAATATTATATTTTTTAGCAAAATCTTTATCAGCAATTTGCATACTATTTATTTGTATTTGTGTTTTATCTCTTTCTTGCTTATTTTCTAAATATTCAACATATTCATTTTGAGCTTTTGAAAATGCTAATCTCTTTTCCACATCATCTTTTTTGGCTTGTATTTTTTGTATTTCAGTATCTATATTTTGTTTGTCATTTTCAATTTCTGCTTTGTCATTATGTAATTTATCTATTTTATATTTTTCGTTTTCAATATTTAATCTTGTATTTTCATCTTGTAATCTAGCAATTTCATCTGTTTCATGTTGAATTTTGTCTTTCAACTCATTCATTTTATATTGCTTATATTGATATGCTTCATTTGCTTTTTTATTTATTTTATCAATTCTGTTAAATTCATCAATAAATTTTGCATTTTCTTTTTGAAGATTTTCATACATTTCTTTTGCTTGTTGATATTCTTTTTTGTTATCATTTTGCTTTCTAAATAACATTAAATTATCTTTTAATTCTATCAATGTATCTACTAATGTATCTTCTGTCTCATCACTATTTTGTAAATTGATATTATCAATTATTTTTATTAAAAAGTTTTCTATTAATTTTCTTGATGTTTTATTTTCTTTGAAATATTTTTCTATGTAATTTTCAGATACATTTATTTCTGATATAAGTTTCCATTCTGCTGATATAAGTCCATAATATTCTATTCTTTTCATATAATCTTTTTTACTATCAAATATTTCTACAGGTAATCCATCTTTTTTCATTCCAATAAGGTATTGTCTTAATTTATCATAAGACATATAAATTTTATCATTTCCATCTCTTGTTACAAGTGGCAAGCTTTTTATATCTATTTGTGCATAATCATTATAAAAATAACAATAATTGTAATAATCTATTTCTAATTTGTTATCATCTTCTTCATCATTATCTGATTCTTGTTTTTTTCTTGCACAAAATCCTGTAAGCATATATTTGTATTCATATCCTTCATCAAGTTCCCATTCTACAAGACAATGTGATGTTCTTTTTGTGTTTCCACCTATAAATATATTTTTTATAGGCTTTTCTTTTTTTAAATATGTATTTGGAAGTACTGTTTGTAAAAGCATTAATATTAGCATTGATTTTCCACCAGTATTTATTAAATCATATGTCGTAGATTTTCCATCTAATCTCATATTAAAATCATCATATATGCTTTTTGCATCATTATAGTTTACATTTACTAATCGAATTCTATTAATATGTGGCATTTTCATTACCTCCTAATTCATATACATATTCAAGTAATCTATTTTTATTTTCTTTACTATATTCAAAGTAAAAATAAACTATTGATTTGAATCTTGTTGTAATTGATATTATTCTTCTTTCCTCATCAAAGAAAATTAGATTTTCTTCTTGCATAAAATTTAATACTAATTTTACAAAAGATATTTTATCATTTTTTCCTGAGTTGATGTCTTCTCTTGCATCTGGCAACCTTTCCCATACTTTTTTTACATCTCTAAAATTATATTCATTTTCTTCACTTATTTTTTCAATATCTTCTTTTACAAGACTTTGAAATTTTATATTTATTGTTTCTATTAATTCGTCAAGACCTAAATAACTTCTTGGTGAATTTAGCCCTGATTCTCTATAAAAACATGTTATTATTGTTAATATTATAAAATACATTAAATATATATCTTCATTTTTGTTTAATATTTTAATTTTTTTCTTCAAATCTTCATTTGAATAACCAAATACTTTATTCTCAATCATCACACATAGATTTAATGTATTATCTAATCTATAAATATTAAATCCCATCTTTTCAGCAATCATATCACATAAGCTTTCTACTTCATCATTTCCAACATATTGTTGATATAATTCTGTGTTTTCAGATTTTTTTATTTCTTTATTTTGTAATAATGTATTTATTATTTCTAATGCTATATTTAAACTATCTTTTATTTCTTCCAATTTTTGCTCCTTTCTATGAATTTGCTGAAATAATAATATTAGTTATTTTCAATCCATTTCCAAAGTCAATGTCATCATTTTGTGTTATTATTCTAATTTGATTAAATGAATAATCTTTAAACATTTCATCAGATTCTACAGTTAATTCTTTTTTACCATTTAAAAATATTACAAAAGATATAAAATCACCATTATATAATGATTTTTCTCCATAATTTGATCTTATAAATTCTGAATATTCTTTTAAATCAAAGCTTTTTCTCGTTTTTAATAAAAACAACATATTTTCAAAATAAAATTTAAAATTATGTACTACTCTTTTTTTAGTAATATCATCAATTGTATCTATTTGATGTGTTTGTGATTTTTCTTTTTGTTCTTCTTCTTTTTTATCTTGATTAATTTTTTGTGATTCTAATGATTTCATTGGATTAAAACTTTTTAATTTCTTTGGTAATAAAAATGGTGATATAAAATAAAATAATTTTTCTGGATTATTTGTTTTTGATATAACCTTTTCAAATTCTTGCTCAAATTTGAATTTTTCTGAAAATGCACTTCTTGCTCTCATACCTATTATTTCATCATGTTTTTTTGTCATTTCTATTGCTTCTTTTAATAATTTTGTATGACTATTTATTGTTTTGTTTAATTCTTTTTCTATCTTTTTTATTAATGAAATTGTTTGCTTTTCTTTTTCATTTAATTGATTTGATTCATTTTTGGCTAAATATTCATTGTAAATATTATCTACTAATTCTAATACTTCTCCAAATAATTCTTCTTCCTCATTTATTTGTCCTTCAACAGATTCATGGTATTTATTATATTCTTCTATTCCTTCTTTTCCACCATACATTAGTGCTTCAAGTACTAGTTCTTTTTGTTCACTTTTTTTCTTTACTTCTATATTTAGTCTTTTTATCGTATCATAAGCATAATTAAATGAACCTTTTTCTATTTGTTTTCTAAATAGTAATAAATTTATTGTTATTTGTGCTGAATCTGGAAACTCTTTTGTTTTTAAGTAAAAATCTATTCCTTGTGGTGTTATATAATAATTTAGCTTTCCATTTTCTCCTAATTTTATTTCTATATATTTTATATGCCTATCTTTATTTTCTTTTTCTTTTAAACTATAATATTCATAAGTAAAATTGTTTCCATTATTTTGTGCTACATCTAATATCTTATTTACTATTTCTTTTACATTTTCTTGCTTTTTATTATATATTTTATAAATAAAATATTCTGTAAAATCCACTATATCTTGATATTCGATTTTTCTATTATTTAATTTTCCTGTATAAAGTAAATATGATAATATTGCTACAAATACTGAATTTAAGTCAATTTCAGTTTTTTCATCTTGTAATTTTTTATTTATTACAAAATAAGGATAATAGATTTTTAAGTTTTCTTCTCTTGAATCTATTTCTTCTATTACATCTTTTATTATTTCTTCATAAGCTTGTTCTTTTATCTCTTCTGCTGTAAATACTTCTTTTTCTTCGTTTTCCAAAATCTATTCTCCTTTCATTATTTTTTCTGCAATACTTGCATTAAACACTTCTTGTGGAATATATAATTTATTTTCAAATATATATTGTAATTTTTTTTGATAATCTTTATCAAATTCTTTTAAAAATTCTTCATTGTTTTTTAAATTACAAATTTGATTTGCTCTTATTTTATTGGGATTTTTTTCTATATCTAATATTTTTTGATATCCTGTTTTATAGGCTTTTATATTATATTGTGAATACTTACTTTTTAACTGTTCATAAATATTTATTCCTTCATAATCAATATCTCCAAAATATTCGATTATGTTATTTTCTAATTTAAAATTATTGATAAATTCAAAGCTTTTTAATATCTTTTTTCCTTCTCCATATATGACTAAATATATATTTTTATATTTAGTTGTTTTTACTACATTTTGTATTGTCCAAAATGTATCTTTGTTTTCTATTATTAAAATTTTTCCTTTACTAAATTCTTTGTTTTCATAATAAAAAAATGGCTCATAAGTTTCATAACATTTTAAATCTTGTAATGTTAATCCAAGCTTTTTTATTATATCTTCTCTTTCTTTGAGCAATTTTTCGTTTTGAAATATTTGATATGATCTTTCGTTTATTGTTAAGACACCTTCTATCGGTTTTGAAATAAATTTACTTATTGAATTAATAATTTCTTTGTCTTTTTGATATTCTTTTGTATTTTTTAAATAATAGTCTATTTTAAGCTTATTTGATAAATTTATAATTTCTTGTTTTATATTTGCATCATCTTGTTTTATTATTTTATATTTTTCTGAAATTCCTTCTACATTTGTTTTTGATGTTTTTTGTGGTTCTATATATCTCTCTTGAACTAATTTTTCAATTTCGTTTTTTAGTATTTTTTCATTTTGTGGAGTATATTCAAGATTTAGGTTTTCTCTTATTTCTTTTATGTTTATTGTTTTGGATTTTTTAGATTTTACTAGTACTATTATTTGTTCTTTTATTTCCATTTTCATACCTTTCTTTAAGGCTATTTTTTCGGTTACATCATATCATAAAAGCCTTGAAAAATCAAGGCTTTATTCTAATAAATCCCCTGCTATCAAATTGATAACAAGGGATTTATTTATTACTTAAAATTAGTCCAAATATTTATTTGGATTGATATTTATCATAGATTTCATATGCTTCTTTTTCATCAAGGATTTTCTGCTCTAACAATTTTTCTGCCATTTCAGTAACCATATCTTTATGTTCAGTAATAATCTTTTTAGTTTCTTCGTAAAACTTATTTAAAAGTTCCTTTATTCTGTTAAGTACTTGATTATTTACATCAGTACCAGCTAACAATGAAACATTAATACTTGAAATAGGTACAATTCCCAATTCATCATCAAAACAATATTCTACCAAATATTTTCTTAACAATCTTTCAGCATTAATTAAATCTTCTTTTGCACCATCCATAATATGGATTATTTTCAAAAAACTTTTTCCAAAGCATTTCTTGGCAATCATAAAACTATCTTCACTAGTAGATATTTCATTTTTTGACACCAATATTCAATAATTTCTTTTCGTTCCTTGGCATCAGGAAAATACATCTCAATTTTGATATCAAATCTTCCAAGACGTTTAACACTTCTTTCGATATTTTCTTGTTGTTGCAACTACTAAAATATTATCTTTCTTACTCATTTCAAAATTAAACTGAGCACAATTTTTTTCTCCATTATCATTTTTGTCAATTGCATCAAATTCATCAAAGAAAATAATACAAGATTTTTTAAGTCTTGCTACTGAAAAAATTTTTTTTATATCTGTTGCACTTCTTACTTCTCCTCTAGAAATAATCATATATGGCATTTGTGCTTCACCAATAAATACTTTTGCCATAAAAGTTTTTCTTGTTCCTTCAGGGCCTTTAATGATAATGCCTTTTGGCTTACTTTCTTGATTATTTAAAATTTTAGAAATTGCTTGACGTAATTTAATTTTTTGAGCATCATATCCTATTACATCATCAAACCGAATATCAATTTTTGAATCAAATTTAAACATTAGTCTTCCAAACCAACCTGTTGTAAATTGAAGCTGTTTATAAAGCATAACTTGCCTCCTATAATAAATTTTCAAAGTTCGTACACATGTATCATAATATATTTTACATAATTTTCCAATCAAATTTCAAACAAATTGAGCCAATTAATCTCATTAGATTAATTGACTCATTTGGTTAGTAGCCATTTCCTTGCAAATAGGCAATTCGTTCAATTGTTGCTGTGTTTCCGGAACTATCTGAAACTAAATAAATAAATATGTATTTTCCAACTTCAAACTCATCTGGCACACATTTTCTTTGAACTTTCCAGGTCAAATCTCCATCATAGTTATCCAATGCTTCATATCCTGGTTCTCTATAGTTTTCAATATTTTTAGTTTGAACCACAGCATCTCCTTTTAATGTTATAATTGGTGGCTGAGTGTCCACAACATGTATTGTTTGATTTAAAATTCTGATTCCAAATATATAACTAATTTTATAATCTCCAATTTTTGTTGTATCTACTGTATTAATTGAGATTACTGCCTTATCAGACACATCCCAAAAGAGCCATTTTATTGTTGCATTTTGAACATTTGCTCCAACTTCAATTGTTTCTTCAGCATTTTGAGTTATTTTTACACACCCCAATATAGTTGCTATTGCTACAAAAATTGAAAAAGCTGTTATTAATGTTCTAAAAAAGATTGATATTGCCCCAAATTGTTTTTGCCGTTTTTTACTCATTTTGCTACTCCTCCTAAACAAATTAATTATTTTGGATACAAAAAACGGTTTCAAAATTGAATTATACCATATTTTCCAAAAAAAGTAAATGTATTTTTTTATAATTTTCGGAAATTATATATTTAGGTGGTGATATTTTATGACAAATAAAGAGCTTTTATATGTTGAAGATGCTTTAGGACATGAAAACTATATGAAAACATGTAGCAAAAAAACAGCTACACAACTTACTGATCCAACTCTTGCTACTTTTATTGGTGAATTAGAGCAAAAGCATACTGAATTGTATAACAAATTTTTAAATTTATTATAAAAGAAAGGAATTGTAATTATGCAAGATAAAGATTTAATGGAAAATGAACTTCTTGTTGTTAAAGGTGTTTGTGACTTATATTTACATGGTGCAATAGAATCAACAACAGCTGAAGTTCATACTGCTTTTAAAGAAGCTTTAAATGAATGTTTGAATATTCAAAATAAAATTTATAATTTGATGGCAGAAAAAGGTTGGTATCAAACAGAAAATGCTGAACAACAAAAAATAACTGCTGCTGAGCAAAAATATTCTAATCAAAATAATTAGTTTATTATATAGAAATAGAATTTCCGCGAAATGCAGAAATTCTATTTCTCTAGTTTTTATAATTTTTTAAATAAGAATCCATCTTCTCTATAAATTCTTCATTATTTTTTGTTTTGGTAATTTGAGAAATTATTTGCTCTGTAACATCTGCAACAGGTAAATTATTTAATGCTTTTCTTAATGCAAATACTGTTTCTAATTCTGGTTTTGTCAATAATAAATCTTCTCTTCTTGTTCCAGATTTATTTATATCAATTGCTGGGAATATACGTTTTTCAGATAGTTTTCTATCTAAGTGTACTTCCATATTTCCTGTTCCCTTGAATTCTTCAAATATTACATCATCCATTCTACTTCCTGTTTCAATTAATGCTGTTGCAAGTATTGTTAAACTTCCCCCATTTTCAATATTTCTTGCTGCTCCAAAGAATTTTTTTGGTTTATGTAATGCTGCTGGATCTAAGCCTCCTGATAATGTTTTACCAGATGATGGCATAACTAAATTATATGCTCTTGCTAATCTTGTAATACTATCTAATAATATTACAACATCTTTATTATGTTCTGTTATTCTTTTTGCTCTTTCTAATACCATTTCAGCTACTTTTACATGATGTTCTGGCATTTCATCAAATGTTGAATAAATAACTTGTCCTTTTATTGAACGTTTCATATCTGTTACTTCTTCTGGTCTTTCATCTATAAGTAAAACTATTAATTCAACTTCTGGATTGTTTTCTGATATACTATTTGCTATTTTCTTTAATAATGTTGTCTTTCCTACTTTTGGTGGAGCAACAATCATTCCTCTTTGTCCTTTTCCTATTGGTGAAATTAAATCAATTATTCTCATTGCATATTCTGTTGGCTTTGTTTCAAGTTTTAGTCTTTCATTTGGATAAATTGGTATTAATTCATCAAATCTTTTTCTTTTTGCAGCCTTTTCTGGATGTTCTTCATTTACTTCTCCAACAAATATTAATGAGGGGAATTTTTCTCCTTCTTTTGTTCTAGCAATTCCTTTTATTATATCACCAGTATCTAGTTTAAATCTTCTTATTTGAATTGGTGAAATATATACATCTTTTGGACTTGATAAGTAATTATCTCCTCTTAAAAATCCATATCCATCTGGTAATACTTCAAGTATTCCTTCAACAATTTGATCATCATCATTTGTTACCTTATACTCAATTGTTGAACTTGCTTCTGATAATTCTCCCATTTGTTCATCATCATTCTCATCATATCTTAATTCGTCATTTTCTTCTACTTTTGGTTTTGATGAGTCTTTAATTTGATTTAATAATACTATTAATTCTTCTTTTTTTAGCTTTGAGATATTTTTTATGTTATGCTCTTTGGCAAAATTTCTCAACTCTAATAATGTCATGTTTTCTAAATCTGACATAACTACCTCCTATTTATTTGATTTTTTAATTTAAATTTTTTGGATTCTTTTGAGACTTAATAAAAATAAAGATAAATCCTTAAAACTTGAATGTTTTAAGGATTTACTTATTACTATCGACATAAACTCTTTCATTTTGTAAATACATTCCTAGTTTTTCGCGTGCTACTTTTTCTATATATTCTGGTGAATTTGATTTATTTATTTCTTCTTCTAGATTTTGTTTGTTTTGATCTAGTTCGTCTTGTGCTACATTTATTTTTGTAGATAATTCTTTGATTTCTTTTTGATATTGTATTATATTTTTTTGTTGTCTTATTAACACCACTCCCCATACTATTATGGCAATTAAAAAGACAGGTATTAAAAATTTATTCTTTTTCATAAGTGCTCTCCATTTTTTTAAACTTTAGATAATATATTATTCTCCATTACTTTCCAAATTCCCCTTTTTTCTCTTTGAATTTAATTAGTTTTTTTAATTTATTTAATATATTATTAATAAATTTTATTGGAATTTTGAAGATTTTGCTGATAAATGTCAATATTATTTTTATTTTACTCATTATAAAATAATTTATTTTTATAAATATTGTACTCAATGTTAATGTATATATTACTGCTCCTATCAATATTCCTAATATCATATATATTCTGATTTCTCCATCATTAAAGAACCATATATTATATAATACAATTATTCCTGCTAATATCCAATATATTATATCTTCTAGGTATGTAACTAAATCTGGTGTTTTAAATGTTTTCCTTAATGCTCTAAAAAAGTCAAATAACACTCCTAATCCAATTCCTGTTAATGAAAAAACTATAAATAAATATGTTTGATTTTCTACCATTTTATGCCTTTCTTTTATTTAAAGATTTTGCTTAATAATGATGTTCCTCCATTTTTTTCTGGTACTTTTTGACTATATGTTAGGCTTGAAATTTCTCCATCAACTATTACTTCTGATGTATCTAAACTTAATTTATTTATTCTAATATTTTCTCCTTTTACTGTAAGTAATCCTAATTCTGTATCTATCATTACTACTTGATCATCAAAACTTAATACATCATTTACTCCTGATACATTAAGCTTTTCTCTATTTTCTAATACTATATTTTGAACAATGTTTTGATTAATTGTCGTACTTTTTCTTTCTTCTATCATAATTTAATATCATCCTTTCTCTTTCATACTAAATTATAATATGCTGTTAATATAATAAATATAACTAAAAAGAGCACATAAAATTATGCGCTCTAATTAATTATTTTAATCTTTCTTCAAGATTTTTTAACATATTTTGATATTTTTCAAGTTTTGCTTTTTCTTCATTAATTTTAGCTTCTGGAGCTTTATTAACAAATCCTGGATTTGAAAGCATTTTACTTGCTCTTTCAATTTCAGCAATAACTTTTTTCTTTTCTTCTTCCATACGTTTTCTTTCTTCTTCAATATCAACAAGTTCTTCAAATGGTATATATAATTCAATCCCATCTGTTATGATTGATAATGCATTTTGTGCAATTCCTTCTTTGTTTTCTTGAACTTTGATATTTTCACTATATCCTAATTTCTTTAAAAATCCTTCAGATTGATTTATTAAATATTTATATTTTGTTGTTACAAATATTAATTCTGTCTTTTTTGATGGATGTACATTTGAACTTGCTCTTAAATTACGAATTCCTATAATTATTTCTTTTAATTTTTCAATTTCTTCTTCATCAGCTTTAAAATTATATTTTTCATCAAATTGTGGGAATTTTGAAATCATTATACTTTCATCAATATTAAATAATTGTAAATATATTTCTTCTGTTATAAATGGCATAATTGGGTGTAATAATTTTAATGAATTCATTAATACTTCATTTAATGTTACTTGTGCCATTAATTTGCTTTCTTTATCATCACCATATAAACGTGTTTTTACAATCTCTATATACCAATCACAGAATTCATTCCATATAAAGTCATATATTTTTTGTGTTGCAACTCCTAAATCATAATTTGTAATGTTTTCATTTACTTCTTTTGATAATGTATTTAATTTTGATATTATCCATTTATCTTCTTTAGCCAATTTTGCTGTATCAATTTCATCTAATTTTGGTAATTTTTCAACACCATCTAAATTCATTAATACAAATTTTGCAGCATTCCATAATTTATTTGCAAAGTTTGAGGCTTGTTCTAGTTTTTCTGGCATATATCTTATGTCATTTCCTGCTGAAATTCCTAAAACCAATGAAAATCTTAATGCATCTGTACTATATTGATCAATAACTTCTAATGGGTCTATTCCATTTCCTAATGATTTTGACATTTTTCTACCTTGGCTATCTCTTACAATACCATGTATTAATATATCACTAAATGGTTTTTGTTTCATACATTCTAATCCAGAAAATATCATTCTTGCTACCCAGAAGAATATTATGTCATATCCTGTTACTAATACATTTGTTGGATAAAATGTTTTTAAATCATCACTATCCATATTAGGCCAGCCAAGTGTTGAGAATGGCCATAATGCTGAACTAAACCATGTATCAAGAGAATCTTCATCTTGATGTAATTTTGTTGAACCACATTTTTCACATTTTTCTGGTGCTGTTTTGCTTACATTTATATGTCCACATTCATCACAATAATATGCTGGTATTCTATGTCCCCACCATAATTGACGTGATATACACCAATCTTGAATATTTTCCATCCAGTTAAAATATGTTTTTTCATATCTCTTTGGAATAAATTTTATATCATCTTCCTTAACTGCTTTTATTGCAGGTTCTGCTAATTCTTTCATTTTTACAAACCATTGATTTGATATTCTTGGTTCTACTGTATTATGACATCTATAACATTTTCCAACATTATGTGTATAATCTTCTGTTTTAACAAGTGCACCTAGTTCTTCTAGTTTTTTTACTATTAGTTTACGTGCTTCTAATGTTGTTAATCCTTTATATTCTGGTACTAAATCTCCCATTATTGATGAATCATCAAATACTTCTACTATTTCTAGATTATGTCTTAATCCTGCTTGATAGTCATTCATATCATGTGCTGGTGTTATTTTTACACAACCTGTTCCAAAGTCTTTTTCTACAAAGTCATCTGCAATTATTGGAATTTCTTTATTCATAATTGGTAATATACATGTTTTTCCAATTATATCTTTATATCTTTCATCTTCTGGATGTACTGCAACGGCACTATCTCCTAGCATTGTTTCAGGTCTTGTTGTTGCAACTATTACATATCTGTCTGTTCCTTTTATTTGATATCTTATATGCCATAAATGTGATGGTTCTTCTTCAAATTCAACTTCTGCATCTGATAATGATGTATGACATGATGGACACCAGTTTATCATTCTTGTTCCTTTATATATTAGTCCTTTTTTATATAAATTTACAAATTGTTCTAATACAGCTTGTGATAATCCTTCGTCCATTGTAAATCTTGAACGTTCCCAATCACATGAACAACCTAGTTTTCGTTGTTGTTTTTGGATTGTTCCTCCATATTCTTTTGTCCAAGCCCATGCTCTTTCTAAGAATTGCCCTCTTGTTATATCAGCTTTTGTTAATCCTTCTTCTTTTTTCATTTTTTCTACAACTTTTACTTCTGTTGCAATTGCTGCATGGTCTGTTCCTGGTACCCATAATGTATTATATCCACACATTCTTTTATATCTTATTAACATATCTTGCATTGTTCCATCTAATGCATGTCCCATATGTAATTTTCCTGTTACATTTGGTGGTGGCATTACTATACAAAAACTTTCTTTTCTTTTATCCATTGATGGCTTGAAATAACCTTTCTTTTCCCATTCATTATATAAATTTTCTTCAAATTCTTTTGGATTATATTTATCCATTAATTTATGATTACTCATATCTTTTATCTCCTTTTTAATAAAATTTAACAATATATTTACAAGAATATATTTCATCTGGTTCTAGTGATAAAATATTTTCTTTTTCTTTAAAAATTTGATTACTATCAATCTTGTCTGCTGTGTTTTGCCATGGTTCTATACAGACGAATGGTGCTCCTTTTTTTGACCATAATGCTAAATATGGAAAATCTGTAAAGTCAAATTCTAATATTTTTTTATTAGTATTTCTATTTTGCAATATTACTTTATTTGATTTTATATTTTTCATTATTATTGCATCATTATCAAATATATTTTCTGTTAGATGAATCTTATTTTCTTCTAAGATATTTGTGGCATTTTCCGTATCTATTAATCCATTTCTTAATTTCAAAAATTCTATATTTTCTTCATTTTGTTCAAATACTATCTCATAATCTCCTGTACTATAATCACATTTAAATGCAGGATGTCCTCCTATACCAAAATAAATTTTTTTATTATCTATATTTTTTACTTCATAAGTTACTTGAAGTGCATCTTCTACAATCTTATATATAACATGTAATTCAAATTTATATGGATATTTTTTTAATGTTTGTTCATTATATTTTAATATATAATGATTTTCTTCTATTTCTTGAAATTCCATATCTCTTGCAAATCCATGTTGAGACATTTCATATATTTTTCCTTCTATTTGTGTTTTTCCCTCTTTTATTTGTCCCACTATTGGAAATAATATTGGTGATTGTCTATTCCAAAATGTTTTTCCATCAAATAACATTTCGTTTCCATCTTTTAAGATACTTGTTAGTTCTGCACCTTTTTTTTTGGTTTCTATTTTTAACATTATATCCTCCTTTTACAAGAAAAGTGTCTTTGCCACACTTTTCTTCGCCCAATTTGAGTTTTCGACTGTAAGGAGAAAATCTCAAATGGTTAGCGATTGTAGCTTTTTATTTAATAGGAAAAATCAATTTTTCCTATTAAATAAAAAAATGAACTCATCCTTATGTTTTAACATAAGGGCGAGTTCTATATCTCACGGTACCACCTTAATTATTATCTTTTTGATAATTTCTCATTTTACTTTAACGCAGTATTACGAATAACCTTACTTATTTTCAGATCATCAACTCCAAAGCTACCTTCCATTTGCCTTTATTTAAGAAGCTTTCAGCCACGACTTCTTTTCTCTACAAATAGTACAAATGTACTCCTCTTTTTCTCTGTTTTTACTATGTTTCTATATTATCACTTTTTTATGTGAATTGCAATAGTTTAATAAATTTTTTCTATATTTAAATTTTTTTTAAATCATCATTTATTTTCTTTATAGTATCAAAATACGCTTGCTCAATTGGAGTAATTAATTTTGTTTGATATTTTTTATATTCTTTTCTTGCTTTTTCTATAGCTTCCTCATGACTAACCTTACCTGAATCAGCAAGTAATTTTCTATTACCCGAAGTAAGAACTAAATCTAGCATTTTTATATAATCACTCATACGCATTTTTTTATGTTCCATTGCGTTAATTTCAGCTAAGTCAAAATAACCAGATACCAAATTATTTAAGATTTTTAATTCATTTTCATCTAAATAATTTTTTGCAATTTTTGCATCATTCCATACAGGAAAATCACCTTTAAAAGATTTTAATCCCATAAACTCTTTCTCACTATCTGCTCTTTCGTAAATAACCTCTGATGCAGTTTGTCCATGTGCTGCATAATGTAATTTATTTTGCACTATTTTGAAAAATTTAATTGTTTCTTCACTTTTGGGGTCATAATCAATTGAAGTAGCGTATAAATCTAAAACTTGTCTATAAAGTACCTTCTCTGATGAACGAATATCTCTAATTCTGTCTAAAAGTTCTTTCCAATAATTGCCCCCACCATTTCCTTTTAATCGTTCATCATCTATCGCAAAACCTTTTATCATGTATTCTTTTAATCGTTCAGTTGCCCACATACGGAATCTTACTCCTATTATAGATTTTATTCTATATCCAATAGAAATAATGACATCTAAATTATAATAATCAACTTGATATGTTTTTCCATCCGTAGCAGTTGTTGCAAAATTTGCAACAACTGCATTTCTTTGCAATTCTCCTTCTTCAAAAATATTTTTTATATGTCTTGATATAGTTGATTTATCTCTTTGAAATAATTCTGACAATTGTTCCAAAGAAAGCCAAACAGTCTCATTATTAATTTTGACATTTACTTTTGTCTTACCATTTTCAGATGTATAGATTATAAAATTATTTTGCTCATTTAATTCATTATTCATTATGTAAAACTCCTTTCAAAGTTCATTTTTATCTAAATAATTTTTGGTTCTCTAATTCAATTATTTCTATTGTATTCTTTTAGAACTTGTCGAAATTTTTGTCAAATTGAACTTTTGTTTAATTCTTTTTTGTAAATATAGTTTTATTTTCATCAATTCTATATCAAACATTTGTTTTTGTCAATAGTAAAAAATAAATTTCAAAATTCTTTAAACTTTGAAATTTAAATTTTTAATAAACTTTTCTATGTTTGAGAATATTTACTTGTTGGTCTATAAAAACAATGGTTTCCATATCTTGTGTGAAATGTTCCAGAACCATTACTTGGAAAAGTTGATGAACATGTTGGTCTAAATGGATTCAAATACCATAAACAATCACCTATTTCATTAAGTTTATTACCCGACAATGCCCAATCAGCAATATAATAATGAATATCTGTTGGAGTCATGTTATATATATTTTGTGAATTATATTGATTTCTTATTGTTTCTCTTGCACAGTCATATTGCCCTTTTTGAAATATTATATTTCTTAAATTACCACCTTGTGAAACTCTTGCATATTCTCCATCTGTTGCATTTACCCTATTTAAAATTGATGTTGCAACAGCCTTCATTCCATTGTCTCCTTCGCCACCAGCTTCACATTGCACAATTCTTGCTAATAGCTCTCTATCTGAATATGCCATAAAAAAACACCACCTCATATTATTTTATGAAGTGATGTTCTTTTTGTGATTTTATTTTAAGATTGATTTATATATTTTCCAATCTCTCATTACTTTTCTTACATACATATTTGTTTCTTTAAATGGTATATTCTCTGCATCTGTTCCATCTTCTTTTAATGTATCTTGACTAATCCATTTGTCAACATTTCCATGTCCTGCATTATATGCAGCTATTGCTAGCTCTACACTATTATATTTTTCTATTAATTGTGAAAGATATATTGTTCCTATTTCTATATTAATTTCTGGATCTAATATATTTTCATCTGTTAATTCAATATTATTCTTTTTAGCAATTTCTTTTGCTGTTGAATCCATTATTTGCATTAATCCTTTTGCCTTACTTTTTGATATTGCATTTGGATCGAATTTACTTTCTACCTTTATAACAGCATACAATAATTCTTTTTCTACTCCATATTTTTCAGCATATTTTTCTACATATTGCCTATAATCTGTTTTATATAACATTCTTAATATAATTGTTTTTCCCCAGTATACTGCAAATATTAATATTGCAAGTATAGCTATTATTTTTATTACCTTGTTCATTCTATTTGCAGGTATTCCTCCTTTGTTGATTTTTTTAATGTTATTTCTTTAGCCAGTTTTTACCATCTACAATTTTTGAAATCATCATTGATGATGCAGTATCTCCAACTACATTTAGCATTGTTGCTGGTGCATCTATTATCGTTGCAATTATTGTTAATATTGGTAATGCTGCTGTTGGACATCCTAACATTGTAATTATTAACATTTCTGAAATTGTTCCTCCACCAATTGGAACTGCTGTAACTAATAGTGTTGATATTAAGGCTATTGCTAATACTCCTAATATTCCTGTTCCTGTTGATACATTCATTCCAAATAAACATACTAAAAACATTATTTTAAAAACTGAACCTATTATAGATCCATCTTTATGAAAACTTGTTCCTAATGGTATTGCTGTTTCTGCAACATCTTCTGGAACTCCAATCTTTTTACTACATTCTATATTTACTGGAATTGATGCTGCACTTGAACATGTTCCAAGTGCTGTTGCTGTAGCTGGCAATACATTTTTCCAATATAATCTTATTCCCTTTTTGCCTCCTGCAACAAATGCATATATAGAATATATTATTAAATAATATAAAATTGATACAATTGTATATATTACAAATGTTTTTAAATATCCTACAACTATCATTTCTCCAAAGCTTCCAACTAATGCCGCAAAATAACACCCTAAGCCTATTGGAGCATAATACATTATTAGTTTTACAACATTATTTATTATTTCATTTGCAGATTCTAAAAAATCTACAACAGGCTTTGCTTTTTCTCCTGTAATATTTATTGCTAATCCAAAAATAATTGAAAATACTAATAATGCTATTATATTATCTTTAGATAATAATTTTGTAAAATCATTTACAGTTAACAAACTTGCTGTTCTTTTTAATATTCCTATTTCTTCATTTTCTTGTGTTTCTTCATCTGTTGTTTCTTGTAATGATTGTTTTATTTTTTCACTATCTTCTGGCTTTACTAATTTTATAAAATATGTACTAGCAAATCCTATTAAAACTGCTATTATTGATGTTATTATAAATACTAAAAATGTTGCTCCTACTATTTTTCCAAGTCTTTTTGGTGATTTCATTTTTGATATTGATGTTGTAATTGTTAAAAATATTAATGGTGTTATAACTACTAGTAATAAATTCAAAAATATGTCTCCTAAAGGGCTTAAAACTGTTGCTTTTTCTTTAAATATAAATCCTACAATTGCTCCTATTATTATTGATACTAATAATATAATTGTTGATTTGTAGTTTGATAATAATTTTTTCATAATTATTTCATCATCTCCTTTTTAGTGTGTAGGAAAAATCGCCTAGTAGGTGATTTTTCTGTACAGAATAAATATGTGGATTATTAGAATTTCTAAGCAATTTCCATTGCATAGAAATTCTTAAATCTACTTTTTACAAATTTATCCTATCACAATTTTATGCTATTTTCAATAAAATATTTATTAATATTTTCTATTTCAAAAGCCAATTGGCTAAATCATATATTTGAATTCCTTCATATTGATAATCCTCATGTCTAGTCCTTGAAATTATCATTTTAGGATAAGCATCTTTTATTTTTAATAATGGTCTTACTTCTCTCTCAAAAGTCTTATCATCACTTATATTATCAGAAACTTGAATATATATTTTTTCATTCATCTTCATTGCAACAAAATCTATTTCAGCATTATAGAGTTCACCAACATAAACCTCATACCCTCTCCTTAGTAATTCAATTGCAACTATGTTTTCATATATTCTTCCATAATTCATATTTTTAGTTCCAAGCTTCGCATATTTGAAAGTCTGATCTACTAAGTAATATTTATCTACAGAGGACAAGTATCTTTTTCCTTGAATATCATATCTTCTTATTTTATAAAAAGCAAAAGCATCACATAAATAATTTATATAATTAGATATTGTTTTATCATTAGTATTTATATTATTTTCATTTAATTTATTTGCAACTTTCCTATATGATGTCAAATTCGAAACATTATCCATCAAAAATTCAGTTAAACTATCCATTAGTCCAATATTTTGAATATTATATTTTTGTTGTATATCCCTAACAATTAAGGCATTATACACTTCATTTATATAGTTATATTTTTGCTTTACATCATTATAAATATATGAGCCAGACATTCCTCCTTCAAGAACATATTTTTCAAAAGCATCTTGAATATTTTCATACTTAAAATATTCAATAAATTCTTTAAACGAAAATGGATATATTTGTATTTCATATGTTCTACCTGTAAATAATGTTGCTAAATCACTACTTAATAAAAAGGCATTTGAACCTGTTATATAAATATCAAATTTTTCTTCTGCATGTAAACTATTTATCGTTCGTTCAAATTCTTTACACATTTGAACTTCATCTATTAATACAAAATTATTTTTTCCTTCTATATATTGTTTTTCAATAATAGTATATCATTCACTTCGCAAAAAATAAATATTTTTATTTTTGCGAAGCGTGCATTATAATTATATACTATTATCATATTAATATTCAAGCTTTCCAACATATTTATATTATAAAAAATTTTTCTTTAATTTGTTTTCATTCAATTTGAGTTCTATTATTAAATAAAAGAGATAAGATTTTTAATCTTACCTCTTCAATTTATTTAGACATAACTTCACATATTAAATTACTTAATTCTGTTGGATTTTCAATATTTAAACCTTCAATTAATCTTGCTTGAGCATATAATATTTGAGTATATTTCTTTAATTCATCTTTATCATTTTTATACAAATCTTTTAATTTATTTGCAATTTCATGATTTGCATTAATTTCAAGTATTGTTTGTGCTTTAATATCTTGGTTATTATTTGGCATTGCATTTAATGTTTTTTGCATTTCTACAGATATTGCACCTTCACTTGTTAAACATACTGGATGATTTTTTAATCTATGTGTAAATCTAACTGCTTGTACCTCAGAATTTAATGCTTCTTTCATTGCAGTAAACATATCTTTGTTTTCATCATTTTCTTTTTTTAATTCTTCTTTTTCTTCATTTGAATCTAAATCTAAATTATCTGCACAAGCATTTTGGAATGTCTTTTCTTCATATTTATTTAAAACTTGGAATACAAATTCGTCAACATTATCTGTTAAATATAATATTTCATATCCTTTGTCTTTTAAGATTTCTACTTGTGGTAATAAATCTATCTTATCTATTGATTCACCAGATGCATAATAAATTGCTTTTTGGTCTTCTTTCATTCTCATTACATATTCTTTTAATGTTACTAATTTCTTTTCTGTTGAAGAATAGAATAATAATAAATCTTGAAGTTTGTCTTTGTTCATTCCATAATCACTATATGTTCCATATTTTAATTGAACTCCAAATACTTTGAAGAATTCTTCATATTTTGTTCTGTCTGATTTTAACATATTTTCTAATTCTGATTTTATTTTGTTTTCAATATTCTTTTCAATTACTCTTAATTGTCTATCATGTTGTAATACTTCTCTTGATATATTAAGTGATAAGTCATCACTATCTACTAATCCTTTTACAAATCCAAAATAATCTGGTAATAAATCTGAACATTTATCCATTATTAATACACCATTTGCATATAATTGTAGTCCTTTTTCATATTCTTTTGTATAATAATCATATGGTAAATGTGATGGAATATATAATAATGCATCATATTTATATTGTCCTTCTACTGATGAATGTATTACTTTTAATGGTGCTTGGAAATCATTGAATTTTTCTGTGTAAAATTCATTATATTCTTCTTCTTTTATTTCTTTTTTATCTTTTTTCCATAATGGAATCATTGAATTTATTGTTTCTGTTTCAATAACTTTTTCTGTTTCTTTTGAACCTTCTTTTGTTTTCTCATGTTCTACATCCATTTGAATTGGATATGAAATATAGTCTGAATATCTTTTTATTATCCATTGTATTTTATATTCCTCTAAGAACTCACTATATTTTTCTTCTTCACTATCTTCTTTTATATGTAATGTGATTTTTGTTCCTACCTCTTTTTTATCACATGGTTCAATTGTGTATCCTTCTACACCTTTTGATGTCCAGCAATATGCTTGTTCACTGTCTATAGATTTACTTTCTACTTTTACTTCATCACTTACCATAAATGCTGAATAAAATCCTACACCAAATTGTCCTATTATATTAATGTCTTCTTTTTTCTCGTTTTGTTCTTTGAATGCTAAAGATCCACTTTTGGCAATTGTTCCAAGGTTTTTATCAAGTTCATCTTCTGTCATTCCACAACCATTATCTGTTATTGTTAATGTTCTTTTTTCTTTATCAATATCAATTTTTATTTTTAAATCTTCTTTATTTATTTTTAAGTTTTTATCTGTTAATGAACGATAATATAATTTGTCCATTGCATCACTTGCATTTGAAATTAATTCTCTTAAAAATATTTCTTTATTTGTATATATTGAATTTATCATTAAGTCTAATAGTCTTTTTGATTCTGCTTTAAATTGTTTATTACTCATTTTAAATTCCTTCTTTCTTTTTTTATCTTTGGTTATTATATCACTTATTTTAGCAGTGTCAATAGTAAAGTGCTAATTTATAAAAATTATTTTTATTTCTTATGAAAATAGGACTTTTTTATTATATAAGAAACTTTAAATTTCTCAACAAAAAGAACTCCTATTATGGAGTTCCCTTTGTTTTTAACAAATTATTTTACTGTCTTTTACAAATTTCATAACTTCTCGCCAAATATTTTCACACTCGATTTCAACAGACCATGCTTTGCAATACATTTTAAGAGGACTTTCATATTTACCTTTTACATTATATAGTCCTTTTCCTCTTGGAATAATTTCAAGATTTTCTTTGGAATCATAGTATTGCCAATTTCCACTTGGAAAAATCAAATAAATCTTTCCTTTTTTTGCTACTAATACTTTAACTATTTGATTGTTTTTAACTGTGATTTTTGTATACTGATTTTCTTTTGTAATTTCAAATGTCCGTTCTACATTTTTCAGCATCATATAACACATTCCTTTCTTTTCATTTGTTAAAATTTTATTATACAAGCTCTATGTTTATATTATATTCATGTATTTATTTAAATATGACTAAATTTATTTACATTTTCTTTTTATTTTTTCTAATTCATTTTGAGTTATATCTGCATATTTTAAAATTTTTTCATCATCTTCATTATTAAGAATCATATTTTTTACAATTTTCATAACTGCTTCTTTTATTAATTTTTGTCTTTGCTTTTCGTCATTTCTTTTTATTCTTTCTATCCATTCATCCATATCATTTTTCTTCCTTTCTTCTATTAATTCTAAAATTTCTTCTCTTTCATTTGGTTTTAAAACATCTGATAATATATATAATGTTACTTCCTTTAACCATTCTATTTTTTCTTCATCTTTTGTTTCTTCTATTATATCTATAATAGATTTTTTTAATGTCCTACTATCTTTTTGATTTTCCATCAACATCATTATTCCAATTCTGCTATTATTCCTTTTTAATTCTTTTTCACTATATTTTTTTGAATCTATTAATTTATATTTTACATTAATTAAATAATCTGTATATTCTTTTTCTCTAGGAATTTGTGTATCAGCAAAATTCAATGCTATTTTCCAATCTTTTTTTCCTGTATACAAAACAATTGGAACTATAATTGGATTTTCATATAATTTCATTTTTCTTTCTTCCTTTATTTCTTCTATTAATTCATCACAATATCTTAAGATTCTTCTTGGCATATTTTTATCTATTTTTGATTGTTGTTCTACCAAATAATAAACATCTTTATTTTTGTTCTTATATACAATATCTGATTCTTTGGATTTATATTTTTGAGTTATAAAACTATTTTTATACTTTTCTAATTCATTTGGCTTTATTTTTAATTTTAAAAATTGGCATAAAAAAACTGCCATTTCTTTTTCGTCACTTAATATTTTTTTGAATATTTTGTCATTCTTCTTGTCTACTCCTCCCATTGATACAATTTTAACATCATTTAACTGCAATATATCTTTGTACAATAACAGGTCTTCGTATAAAATACTATTTTCTTTCAATAGGCTTTCACCTCTTTTCTACTTTATATTTGGTTATTTTTATTTGAATTTTAAATAGTTTGAATAAAAAATTATATATATTAAAATTTTTGAATTAATACTAGTATATTATCATGGACTACTCTAGTTGTCAATATTATAAGCAAAAAAATAAGCTGATACAGAATTTTATTTTTCTGCTCAGCTCTCAATTTATTTATTTCCATTTTGTAAATATTCTACATATTCTTCTAAACACATATTAAGTTCATTCATTCTTTTTGCATTTTCTTCTCCAACATATCTCCAATGCCAAGATTCATATGCTATTTTTGTTTTATCTTCTTTATCTTCAGGATACCTTAAAATAAATCCATAATTTTCTGCATTTTTTAATAGCCATTTGTATTCAGATGTTTTGGCAAAAGAATTATCAACATAATTAAAATCTACTGCTAATCCTAAATTATGATCACTTCCACCTGGTTTATTAATATATTCTAATGTAAGCTTGTCCGCTTCTTCTTGCGTTTTTCCTTGTTTTAAGTATTTTTGAACACTGGCATCATATAATTCTTTTTGTCTTTTTACACTCCTATATGTTGATTGACACCATATATTAGTATTTCCAGCTTTTTTCATGGCATTTATCATATCTTTTAAATATTTTACAGCTCTTGCATCAAATTGCTTTGGGTCTTTTGAATTATCTATATTTGCCAATTCAACTTCAAAGTCTTCAGGTAATAAATTATCATAATTTGCTAATCTCAATTTCCAATCTGTTATTTCTACTTTATTTGTTGTTTGTGTTGAATTTGTACTTGTATTAGTAGTTTGCGTTGGCATATTAATATTATTTGTTTCAGTTGTTGACTGTGATTCTTTTATATCTGTTCCTTTTCCAGATACTTCTATGTTTTTATCATGTTTATTATTAATAAACATGATTATTAATATTGGAATAGCTATTACCATAAATACCTTTTTCTTATTTAATTTTGGTTCTTCCATTCTCTTTGCTTTTTTTCGGCGTTTTCTATTTTTGTTATTTCTATTATTGCTATTATATTGTGGTCTATAACTTACAGTTTTTGCACTATGTTTTGAACGATGACTACTTTTTCGCCTATAATTTCCATTTCTATATATATCTTCCATTATAGCTCCTATAAATATATTTTCTTGCCATCATTATAACACTTATTTTCTTATTAATCAAATAAATAAAAAGACAGATATAAAAAAATCAATTGCTATACATATTAAAATTGTTAATATGACTATTATTGCTATTTTTATTATTTTTCTTTTAAGACTTTTTGGACTTTTTCTTAAATATATAATTGCTCCAATTAAAAGAATTAGTGGAATAACAAAAGAATGCATAATATTCCATATTTTTGTAATTACTACTTGATATTTTTGTGTAGGGATTTCTGGATTTGGAACACCATATAATAATATTATATTATCTTGAGTTATTTGTTCTGCAAAAACTTTAGAACATATAGATATACCAAATGCTTCTATCATAATAAAAACCTTCTTTACTTTATTCAATATTTTTTTCATAAACATCACCCTTTTATTTATTTCCAATCATTTTATACACACATTTATTTTGACTATTATCTTCAAAATTCCATGTATGGAAAGACCCACCTAAGCAATATTCCCAATTTTCACATTTTTCACAAGAACTACATTTTGTTCTTTCTTTATTTCTAAACTGTTTATACTTATTATCCCATACATCTTTAAAATTGTCTGTTCTTATATTTCCTTGAATTAATTCTTTTCTTCTAGGAACATTTGGACATACAAACAAATCACCATTATACAAAATACTTGCAACATTAATTCCTGTCTTACAATAAAAATAATGATTTCTAACTTCTTTTTCATATTTTAATCCTAAAAAACTAGGACAACCATACATAAGCTCTAATTTCGAATTTTTTCTTTTTTCTTTTATAAAATTCAGTAATTTTTTTATTTCTTCACCATTTAATAATAGCTCATCATTTTCCTTCGCTCTTCCTATTGGATCCATTGACACAAGTCTCCATGAGTCTATTCCTAAATTCAACATTATATTATATAATTCGTCTAATTGGTTAATATTTTCTTTATGAAATACTGTTGTTACTTGAATATGATTTACAAAATTAGCTTCTTGCAATTTTTTTATATTACTAATTATTTTTTTATATGAGCCTGGTACACCTCTAAAACTATCATGTGTTTGTTCTAATCCATCTATGCTTATAGAAATTGTTTCCATATTAGCTTTTTTTAATTTTTCTATATTTTCATCATTAAGCAATATTCCATTTGTGGTCATTCCCCAACGGAATCCTAATTCATTTGTGGCATATTCCATTACTTCACACAAGTCTTTTCTTACTAATGGCTCGCCTCCAGTAACATTTATTAGTATTTTTGTTGCGTCCATATCGTCAGCCACTTGTTTAAATGCCACTTTTATTTCTTCTGTTGTTAATTCTCCATCATATTTTTTCTTTTCTGCACTACTTCCACAATGCTTACATTTAGCATTACAAGTTAATGTACATTCCCAAAACAAGTCTACTAATGTATGTTTTTCATATTCTTGTTCTATATATTTTTTTCTTAAAGTTAACTCTCCTAATTTGTATATTTCTTTTAACATTTCTTCACCTATCCATAAAAAATTCTCTTAAACTATTTATATCATATAATATAAATGAATACAATTATTATTTTGAATTTTCTATTTTATGATATGCTACTGTTTTTTCATAGTTTTCTAATACTTCACTATCTGTTAATGTTCTATTATATATTCTTGCTGAATACATTTTACCTGTAAAGTATTCTGTGATAGAATTCCACATTGCTTTTCCTATCTGAAAATATTTTATAGATGGAATATCATTAGTTCTAAAATTCTCCCAATAACTTTGGCTTATTTTTGCTTCTTTTATAATTTGACCATTTGAATATATTTTATATATTGAATTTTCATAATTATATGTAGCTGTAAACATTACATCTTGATTTAAATTTACATTATATCCAATTGCTAAATTATGTTGTGCACCATTATTTTCCCAGATATCTTTATTTCCACAACTATTATATCCAAAATTTGTAACAATTCTGTTTTGATTAATACTAAACATTCTCATACATAATCCTGCAGTTCCACTATTTTTTCCGTTGTATGCAGAAAATAATGGTACAAATGAATATTTTTGACCATATTTCTCTATGTTACCATAAAATTCTAATGTTATTTCTTTATCTACATTCAAATTTCCATCAATTGTTATATAATCATTTTTACCATCAAAATAAAGTGCATTATCTCTATATCCTCCACTTTCATTTTCATCATCAAATCCATATACTTTTACTCCTTCTCCCCATGAACTAGAGTCTTCCATGTTTATTGCATCTGCATTAAATATTAATCCATCTGTTACAGCTAGCCCATTTGCATAAGATATTTGCATATATTTATCTTTTTCTAATTGATTAATTTGGCCTTCTTCATAATTTATTACCCATTCGTTTTTGGTTTTTCCATACTTTTCGATTTCAGTATCTTTTTCTATAAAGTACCACCCTGTTCCGTATTTTTCTTGTTTATCTGTATCTAATATGACTTTCCATTGGTTACCACTTACTAAATCCTTATCATGAAGTGGCTCTCCTAAATATATTATATTTTCTTCTTCTATATTTTTTTGCATATTTGTATATGTTACTACTAGTCTTATTGCCTCTTCTTCTGTTTTGGCTTCTGATAACATTTTGGCTTGTTTGGCTTTTGTTGTTATCCCACTATTTCCTGCTAATGCTGATATCGTTACTCCTGCTAGTATTAACATTACTATTATTGTTACTGCTAATGCTATTAACGTTACTCCTTTGTTTTCTTTTGTTTCCATCTTTATCCCTCTTTCTTTATAACGCTAAGTTCAATCCTTAACGATATAAAGAAATTTCTTGAAAGTCTTGATTTCCAAGATTATATAGCAATACTTATTTCTATAATATTTCATGTATTATATTTATAAATATTTATTCTTTTAATTGACATTAGTGATTTTTATTGATAAAATTTGTTTATATTAATACGTTAAGGATTGAACTTAATGAAATTTTTTTATATGATATTTCAATATTTTTAGTTCTATAATTTTTTTCTTACTAATTTCATCTATTTTAAAACTAACTTTTTACACAAAATGGATATACTGCGCAATGTTCTGTAACTGTAATAACTTCTATAACTAGCTTGTCAGTAAGTCCAACGAGTTCTAAATTAGGAATTGGCGAAACAGTACAATTAACAGGTACAATAAATCCTTCTACTGCAACAGAAAGTACTTTATGGACAAGTAGCAATACGAATGTTGCGACTGTTAGTGAAACAACAGGGCTTGTAACTGCTAAATCTGCAGGAACAGCAACAATTACTTTTAAGAATTCAAGTAGTACGAAGTCGGCTAGTTGTAATGTAACTATTGTGAGTAGTGATATTATAATAGGTGGAAATACTGGATTTGATGCTACAAATGTAATTTTAAAATATAATAACAATGGAAATTTAGTTTGGAAAAAAGATGTAACAACAAACTCATATAGTAACGCTTTTAAATGTGATATCAATGCTGTTGGAACGTTTAAAGATGGAAGTATAATTGTTGGAGCTGGAGCAACTTCTTATGATAATGTAATTATAAAATATGACAAAAATGGAAATACAATTTGGAAAAAAAGCATTCCAACATATTATTATAATAGCAAAAATCAATATTATAAAATTAATACAATAAATATAACTAATGATGATAATATAATTGTTGGTGCCAATAGTCAATATGATGGGGCTGAAAAAATAATAATAAAATACGATAGTAATGGTAATTTAATTTGGAAAAAAACACTTCCTACATATAAATCTGGAGAATATTATTATGTTGAACAATTATTAATATCTAATGATAACAATATTATTATTGGTGTTGATAGTTATTCAGATAGTCAAGGAAGAGCTATACTAAAATATGATAGCAATGGTAATTTAATTTGGAATAAAAAAATTCCTACATATACTGATTATGGTTCAACTTATTTTTATAGAATTGCTTCAATGTCTTTATTAAAAGACAATAGTATAATAATAGGAGCAAATTGTGGAACTTTAAGAGAGGACAGCACTACACCTAATGCATTGTTAAAATACAATAATAATGGTGATTTAATTTGGAAAAAAGACGTTACAACTAATACTAGAACTAATGGTTTTGACTGTAGTATTAAACAAGTCTTATGTTCAACTGATGAAAATATAATAGTTTCTGCTGGCGGAGATACAGTATCTGATTCGCAAGATAAAGTTATAATAAAATATGATAAGAATGGAAATTTAATTTGGAAAAAGAGTGTTCCTACATATTATGATAATGGAGAGACTAGATATTATAGAATATCAACAACAAATATTAATAATAATAATGAAATAATAGTTGGAGCTAATGGTTCAACAGATTCTTCAAGTAAAAGTTTATTAAAATATGATAGCAATGGTAATTTGATATGGAAAAAGGATATTCCTTCATACAAATCAGGTGAATATTACTATATTGAAAAGATGAACATAACCAATAAAAACGAAATTATAGTTGGTGTTGATAGTTATTCTGATAGCCAAGGAAGAGCTATATTAAAATATAATAATAATGGCGAATTATTATGGAAAACCGAATTGCCTAAATACACCTATAATAGTTATAATGAATTTTACAGACTTACAACGTTAAATATATATTAAGAAAATACCAGTTTAAAAATAGTTGTTTTTAAACTGGTATTTTTAATCATTTTTTTATTATTTATATAATGACTTTATTTTTAATCTGGACATAATACACATCTAAATCCTTGGGACCAAGCTGAATTCAATTGGTGTCCATCTGATGAACTTGCAGCAAACATTGAATAATAGTCTCCTTTTCTCATAAGAAATACATCTCCTGTACTTGGAACTCTTGCAAGATATTTTTCTTTTTGATCAAGCCAATTAGTTACTGCACTTGAACTATTTTTTGAAATATTTCCACCTCTATTTACTTCTTTTGTTGCATCACCGACTTTACTAAATTTACAGAAAACATAATTTGACATAGTTGTCATTGTATTATTATAATACTTTGTTTCGTATTTAGTACTTGTTGAATTATTATCTAACCCTGTCCATCCATATCTATAAGCATTATAATTTGAACTTATATTAAATATTGCAACATATTGGTAATTTGTTCCTACTAAATCATATATTCCATATCTATTTCCAGTTGAACTATGTGTAGTTTCACTCAAGTATGAGTTTTGGCCATTTGAACCAAGAGCAGAAGTTGCTGAAATGCTAGCTCCATTTTTTCCAAATTTGCTATGTGTTAAATATGTCATAGCACCATATTCACTATTTTTTTGCATATGGCTTTCCATAAATCCTGTTATTCCATATCCATATGATGCTGATCTCGAATAACTATAAGCCAAACCAATTGATACTTCAAGTGGAAATCTACTATTATAATGATATGCTATAGCAGGTGAAGATATTAAACCATTATCATCATAATTAGACATATAAAACTTTGATACCCAAAATCCAGCTAATTGACTAGACCAACCACCATTATCTAAGTTTGTTTCAAATGCAGGATGTACAATATATCTCATATTATTATATTGTACATATTTTATTCCACTATCTATTTTTAGTCGTAATTCTCCAGATTTTTTCCATTGACCATATCCATCATAATATCCTGTTTCATTTGTATAATTAGAATCAGAATAATATGTTATTCTATATGCAAATCTTGGTATCCATACAAAATAACTACCATTTGCTGTTTTTGCATTAGCCCAATTTCTAGAACTATAATTATACCAAGACGAATCGTTTGCTGTTGTTGATACCTCTGTTTCTCCATTCCACTTTACAGGTGTTAGACTTTTATTATTAGAATATAAAACAGGAGTATTAGGGTTTGATATAATATTATTATTTTTATCTAGCCAAATTATATCAATCAAACCATATTCTGTTGAAAATGTTGTATCTGTTTCTGTATTAGGGTCATTAGGACCGATAGTTTTTAATACTGTTATCGTACAACTAGCAGACTTTGTACTACTTGAATTCTTAAAAGTAATAGTTGCAGTACCAGCAGATTTAGCAGTTACAAGTCCTGAATTACTCACAGTAGCAACACTTGTATTACTACTTGTCCATTGAGTTCCCTCAGATGTTGTAGAAGGATTTTTTGTTCCAGTTAACTGTACCGTCTCGCCAATATTCAGTGTTTTACTCGTTGGGCTCACAGACAAGCTAGTTATAGAAGTTATTACTGTTATAGAACATTGCGCAGTATATCCATTTTGTGTAGTTGCTGTTATTGTTGTTGTACCATTTGCTTTTGCTGTTACATTTCCACTTTGGTCTACTGTTGCTACTCCTGTATTACTACTATTCCATGTTATTCCTGTATTCCTATTTGCATTACTTGGCTGTATTGTAGCATTTAATTTTGTTGTTTTTGTTCCACTCATATCTAATGCTACTTTATTTTTATCTAATGTTATTCCTGTTGGACTTTGCACTACTGTTACTTTTGCTTTTGTTTTTACTAATCCACTTGAACTCTTTATCGTAATTGTTACTGTTCCTTGTGCTATACCTGTTACTACACCATCATCGTTTACTTTGGCTACTCTATTATTACTACTTGACCACACTAATCCTTCCGTTGATCCTATTGATGGTTTCTTTGTCGCTGTTAATGTTACTGTACTTCCAACTTCTACCTCTGTTTCATTTGGACTTACTGTTATTCCTATTATTTTTGTTTCTACTGTCACTATACATTCTGCTTTATATCCATTTCCTGTGCTTACTGTTATTTTTGCATTTCCATTTGATACACCTGTTACTCTTGCTGTATATTTTCCTGTTTTCTCTACTTTTGCACTTGCTGAATCACTACTCCATTGTAAATCATCATATATATTCGCTGTTTTTGGTGTCAATGTTGCTGTTAAATCTACTGTCTTTGTTCCACTTAAATTAACTGTTGCTCTATTTTTATCTAATGCTATTCCTGTTG